>ENA-OYYB01000068-OYYB01000068.1-human-gut-metagenome-genome-assembly--contig:-NODE-68-length-80893-cov-31.029120_pt1 | contig 80893 bp, 48 predicted proteins | sample MGYA00244059_ERZ653440 | MGnify/ENA primary metagenome ERZ653440 (study PRJEB26926, sample SAMN06164994) | human gut metagenome | biome: ENVO:00009003; feature: ENVO:2100002; material: ENVO:00002003... | reverse complement strand
CCTATTAAGTCGTCGGCAGCGTCAGATGTGTATAAGAGACAGCTGCAATAAAATATTTAATTTTTATCATTTTTGTATGCTTTGTGATTGTTGTACTATTATTAGAGGTTGATCTTCACACCGAGCGTGAAGGTGCGACCTTGTGATACGCAACCTGTGTCAATGCCCTGGTAAAGCACTGCATTGGATACAGACATCTCAGGATCTCCGCCAAGATACTTGCTGATGGTGAATAGGTTGTTCGCCTCTGCCCATACCTGAAGTCCCTGGAGCCATGAAGAGTTGACAGGTATCTTGTAGTTGATATTGAGGGAGCGGAGCTTCAGGTAGCTGCCATCCTCTATCCATCGGTCGCTGAAGCGTGAGTTGCCCATCTCGTCTCCATAAGAAATGCGAGGCATGTTGGTTACCTGGCCTTCTGTTCTCCAGCGGTCTGTCATGGTGCTGGTCTGGTTGTAGAAGTTATTGCCACCCTCGATGATGCTGCGCTGATAGTTGTAGATATCATTGCCGATAGAGTAACCGAAGATGGCAGACAATGTCAGGTTGCCCCATGTAGCGTGAGCAAAGAAGTTACCATACAACTTAGGGTTTGGATCACCAATGATGGTCTTGTCGCTCTCATTGATGATGCCATCGCCATTGAGATCCACGAAGTGCATGTCACCTGCCTTGAAATAGCTCTTGGCTCCGGTTTCATCTACCTGGTAGAGATAGCCGTCCTTGCCTGCTGCCTTTGCTTCTGCATCGGTAGAGAATACACCGGCTGTCTTGTAACCGTAGAATACGCCTGCACTGTGATTGACAAGTGTTGCGATGTTCTGGTTGCCGTAGATGCTGGATGTGTAGCCTACTGCTGCATTTTCCTGACCATTCAAGGCAAGGGTTGTGTTGTTAGGAAGCGACTTGATCACGTTCAGATAATGACCGATGCTTGCTCCTAATTCCAGAGTGAACTTGCGGCTGACGATAGGCTTGCCGTTGATGTGTACCTCTACACCCTTGTTGTCCAGACTACCCTCGTTGCTCCAATAACTCTTCACACCTGCCACAGGAGTGGTGAAGTCCTTCAATGTAAGAAGGTTGGTGGTGTGGTTGAAGAAGAAGGTGAAGTCCAAACCTAAACGGTTCTCTAACCACTGGCTCTCGAAACCTGTATAGAAGCGGCGAGTCTTCTCGTAAGTGATGTTCTCATTACCGATATTGTTGAGCTGTACGGCAGGAATGTTGTTGTGCAGGAACTTCAACACTTCGAAGGATGTGCGGGCAGCCTTGTTGTTGATGTTGTCATTTCCTGTCACTTCATAACCAGCGTTGAGGCGCAAGTAGTTGAAGTTCTTTCCCTTTGGAACCCAGTTCTCATTGGTTACTACCCAACCAGCCTGTACGCTTGGGAAGAATCCCCATGCCACATCACCGATTCGCAGACTTGTAGCCTTCTCGCCGAAGGTACTGCTGCTCTCCATAGAGGCAGCTACCTGCAGGAAGTAGCGGTTGCGATAGTTGTAATCTGCCTGAGCATACCAGGTGAGTGAGGTGTTCTTGTAGTCATTACCTGTGGCATCCTTGAAGTCCATGTTATTGGATACATTAGGCAACTTGTCATTACCGGCTGTACTATACTGACCTGTTGGGTTGTTCATCTCATAGTTGTAGCTGAGGTATCTGAAACCACCCATTGCCTTGAGTGAGTGAGCACCGAAGAGGCGTGTGAAGTCCAGACGGGTATCACTCATCAGGGTTTCTTCCTTAGCGAAGATAGAAGCTGACTGCGTCTGAACTCTACCCAAACCTTCTACATAGTAGGTAGGAACACCGCCCTTTGGACGATAGTAACGCTGGGAGTTACGGTTCAGCGTATAGTTGATGTTCTCTCTCAATGTCCATCCACCCTTGAATTCAAACTTAGGAGCCAGACGGATATGGAACATAGAGTTTTCCATACGGTTCTTGTTGTTGCCGCTACCATTTTCCAACAAGGCTGTTGGGTTTGCCAATGAGAGGTTCTGATTCAATGGAGTCAGGAAGTCATCTGCATCTGCCAATGTAGAGGTCAACTCGCGGGTTGTATTGTTGTAGAGGTATGGATTCAGGATAGGAGCCTTGATCAGCGCGAGGAGGGTAGGAGATGTTACGGTACCCTTGCTGAAATCGCTTGGTGCTCCATCGTCGAATACATCACGGCTCAACTTGACATAGTCGATGTCAAACTGGGTTGAGAAGAAATTCTTGATGATGCTCAGGTCACTGTTGAAGCGGATGTTTACACGGTTGAAACCATTCTTCTTCACGGTGCTCTGTCCGTCTGTATAGCCGAGTGAGAGGTTGTACATACCTACCTCGTCACCACCCATCACGTTGATGCTGTAGTTCTGGCTCAATGCAGTCTCATATACTTCCTTGCTCCAGTCTGTATTATTATGGTATGTCTTGTAATAATAGTTGTTTGGATCTGTGGTCAGGAAGTTGAGAGAACCCTTTTCCAAGAACTTGTCAATCTTAGGATAGGTACTGAGCATTTCGGTAGCGTAGCTCATATACTGGTCTGCATCCATCATCTTTGGCAGGCGTGGCACCAGATTGACACCCATACCGATGTTGGCATCGATACGTGTAGCGATGGTTCTGCCGCGGCGGGTCTCCAGTACGATGACACCATTGGCGCCCTTGGCACCATAGATGGCAGTACCATTCTTCAGTACGGTAACCTTCTCGATGTCGGCAGGATTGATGTTCAGCAACTGGTTGTTGAACATACCTGTCTGAAGAGAAGTGCCGTCGTATTGCATGTCCATCGGAACACCATCCACTACAATGAGAGGCTGGGCGTTGGCATTCAGGGAGTTCAGACCACGGATAAACATGGCAGAACCGATGCCTGGCGCACCAGAGCGCTTGATGGTTCGTACATCGGCACCCAATTTCTCGCCGATGAGGTCTTCTATGGAAGTCTGTGTACTTACCTGTGCTTTCATGCTTGCCTCGTTGCCCAACTTTGTACCGTTGGTGTACATCTCGTTGAACTTGTCGCTGAGCATCTTTGCCTGAATGTTGTTGACACCTGCGATAGATACCTGCTGGCTTGCATATTGTGAGGTAAACAGATAGAGCGAGGTGGTGAAGGTAGGCACCTTGATCGTGAAGGTACCGTCCTCGTTGGTCATGGCAGCATAGCGAGCATTTCCAAGTGCCTGGATCTGCACACCGCTAAGAGGCTTGCCGGTGGCAGCATCGTAGATGGTACCGGATACCTCTTTCATCGGATAGTTTGGCTGCTTTTTGTTTACCGTTTCCTTCGCTCTCTTTTCGGCGTTGTCGGTTGTCTCTTGGGCATTGATTTCAGCAGCTACTGCCATCAAGCCCATTATAGCCAATATTCTGAAATTTATCATTGTCTTCAATTGTTGAGTTCGTGTTATTAATAGGTGTATGAATTGAGATCCCAGAAGATTTCCGGCATTTCATCTTTATATTCTTCACCACTTTCTCCGTTCAATGCTTTCTGAGCCTGATAGTACTTCACGGCTTCCATAGGAACTAATGTGATGCCTGCGATGCGCAGTACTGCACTCTGGTTTTTGACTGCACGGTCTCCACTACGTATGTTGAATACTGGATATGCTACAGGGTCTGTGAAGTTGCTCAGGTTGCGGTAGCAGAATGATGGATTGAATACACCCATGAATTTGCTCACAATCTTGGATTTCTCGTTCGTACCATAGTCGAATACGACTGATGCTTGGTTGGAAGAAACGTTGAAGTCTTTCTTCAATGGTACAGGAGAAAATCTGGTCAGTGTTCCACCCGCAGCATCGTTCTGGAATGAACGTACCTGGAGCTTCTGTGAGGTTACCTTTGCTTCTTCATTGGTGATGTTGGCAGGAACCATCGTCAGATATACGGCGTATGGAGTGTACCACATTTCTGGTATGTAGAAGTAAACCTCTGGCACTGCACCCAGGTTGGATGTTACCTCATAATATTGGCTGGCGTGCATGGATCCTTCTACATTCTTGTTTCTGTTGTCGCTGCTTACTGCTACGTTCTGGTTGATGGATACTTTATCCACTGCTGCCTGGAAATTACCGTTCTGTGCTCTCAGGTGAATGATAGGGCACCAGCTGTCCCAAGGTTTTACGCGGAGCGAGTCTGTGAGCCATGCGTTACCGTTGCTCATCACTTTCTTCTCTGCATTCACAAACAGATCCTTGGCATCGTAAACCAAACGGCTGTTTTCGCTACGGTAGTTCAGGGTGTTGCAGATCACGTCGCCTGTTGTACTCTTGATAGAGTCTGTTGCTCCTGTAGGAATATCACCCTTCTGGAAAGCAGGATTGATGGTATGACTGTAAATCAGTGGTCTCAGGATAGATGTTGTAGTATATAATTCTGTCAAGCTATCTGCATCCAAGGTTACGGCACCAGCCTGATTGTATTCCAATACGCCTGTCTTATCGTTGTTCTTTACGGTGAAAGGCTTGATGGATTTCGGATACTTATAGTAGGACTTCACCTTTTCATAAGCAGTTGCCCATGCCTTGTCTGTAGGAACAATCATGGTATAGGTACTGTCCTCTGTGGTCAGTTTGGAGTTCAGGTAGTTGAACATCTTGTTGCTCTCTACATATACGGTATCAAGATAGGTCATTGCTCCATCCTTGATAGGACCCTCGATACTGTTCTCCTTGTCGATTTCGCGCTTCATGGCACTCTTGTAGAGCTGGGCAAGACTGGTTGTGTTCTCATTGCGCAGGAACTCTTCATAGAAGTTTGGGCGGAAGTCCATGTAACTGCTCATCAGATGCATGATACCGTTCTTGGCCAACATGTTGGTACTGTCGATGGCGATATTGCCCAATGTATAGCTTCCATTGCCTTGGAATGACATCACCTTCTTGTTGAGCAGGTGGACACGCTCACTGATCTCACCGGTAGCTCTGTGATAACCGCGGGCGATATGGTTGTTGAGGAATTCTGCCTTCAGCAAGCTGTCGCTCATGGCATTGTATTTTTCGAAGTCGAAAGCGTTGTTGGCTGGTGCCCATACGGTGTAGCTCTGGTTGTTGGACAAAGCCTTGTCGTAACCTACCTTTTCCATCAGTGCAGCAAAATTGCTGAGCTTCGGATTGTTGCTGATCTGCTCCCACAGAGTCTGGTCTGATACGCCGGAGCCATCAGTAGTTACGTCATAATGGTCATCCCAGTCGGTGCAGCTTTGGAAACCCAAAGCTGCTACTGCTGTCATTATTATATATTTTACTTTCATATCTTTTGTATTTCTATGTTTGTTTTCTTGTTAGAATACATTCACCTGATTAGAATACATCCTCTGTCAGAGTAGGGTGGTTATACACGCTTGCAGGAACAATCTCGATGTAGTCAAGCTCAAACTCAGCTTCTGTATTCTCTGGCATGGCTGTCTTGCAGCGGAACCAGTTGTCCTCACCTTGTTTGAAGAACTGCTTGGTTACGACACGGCGAATATGTGGCTGACGGCTGATGTTTGTACGGGCTGTACCCTCAGCTCCCTTCTTGTAATTACTGAAGTAGTTAGGGCCTCTCATCCATCCACGGTTATGCATTGACTTGTCGGTCGCTGCACCTAAGTCGCCATCCTTGTCTGGGTCTGTCCAGCCGATGGTGGTTGACGTGATGCCCTCTCGCTGGTCGAGTGGAATATCGCAGGTCGTCATCTTGGAACGGTCTGAAGAATGGCCCAAAGAGAACTGTACCATAGTACGGTGTCCGGTGATTACATAGCCGAAGCGCAATTCGTAGGTACCATCTTTTGGAACTGGTGGCAACTTGATGGCAAAGTCGTAGGCTCCTCTTACGAACAACTCGTCGCCCTGATAGTCCAACCAGCAATCCCAGTCTTTGATAAAACCGTTGTTACCGGTCTTTGCTTCGTCCTTGGTCAGATAATATACACGGGATGACTCACCGTTGTAGATGACCATGTTCTCAAAGAATCCCTCAGGGATGCGGATGGCACCAATCTTGCGGTCGTTGCGACCGTATCTTGATGAAAGCTCCTGATATGAATAACCTCTGATCTGATTGGTCATACTTTCATCAAACAATGACATGAACTCGAAGCGCATACGCTCGTTGAGTACCTCGTTTGGTACTTTTTTCTCGTAGCAGAGAATGTCATCGATAGGATGAATCCAACCATTGGAAGCCTGGCGGGAGAGTGCTGAACCGCCAGCTACTCGGATACCATCTTCTTTAGCCGTATTTGCTGCTCGATATGCATCCTTGGAGTTGGCACCCGGTGTGCTGGTCAATGTAGGATTGTTCAATACACGGTTGATCCAGATTGAACTGACGGCACCGTTTTCCTTTACACCTGTCAGCTTGAACATGGTGTATGGCAATAAGGTACGTACATATTCATATACATCTGCATATTCCAACTCGTTGTATGAGTAAACCAACTTATCCATAGAAAGTGAATATTTCAGGATATGATAGCGGAGGAACATGTTCAAAGTATTCCACTGATTGGTATAGTCGGTACCTGTGCTGATCTTGATTTCCGGATGATCTTCCAAGTAGCTGTACCAGGAAGCGCAATCCTTGTACCACTCGTTAGCCTTGGCTGCTAACTCTTTCCAGTTGGTAATACCTTTATTCTGGAGTACCTTGTCGGTCTCTGCAAAAACGGTGAATCCCACCTTGCAGCTTGTAGGATACTCAGCAAATGGATATTTGGTTTCTGGATCGATGGTAAACCAGTTGATGCCGTTGGTACGGATATGCTCCTTCATCACTTCATCCAGACCCGTCTGCTTCAAGGCATCGCACCAGATACTATAGATACCCATGTTCTCCATTTCGTCTATAATATAATTGGTAGAGCGGTAGAAGAGTTTGTCGATGGTATGAACTACACCGTTTTCCACCTCGTGGTCTTTGTTGATGATCTTGGTGGTTCCATCGATGGTGATGTCGTCACCCACACGCTTTGGTGAGTGAGTGTTACCGCCCATCATGGTGATGTCCGAACCTGCCAGCAGGTCATTGCTTGTCTTCTTCAGACCCGTAAGGTGTGCCTCTACGATATCTTTGCAGAGTGAGTCACGTTTCTCGGACTTCCAAAGGCGATCCAACGTGTTTTCATCACTTACATCACCTGTATAGAGTCCATTGTGATTTGCAGACTTTTTATCTTCCCACAATTCTTGGATATATTCTTTTACCGCCTCGTTGGTTGGAGCGAAGCAGGTATAGGTTCCGTATGCAGACAAGCGGTCTGACAAACCAGCATACTCTGTAATCTTTGCGAAATCCGCCAGAGTGGAATCGCTTCGCAAGTAGTCGGTGATGGTTTCACCGGTGAAAGTATAGAGGTTGCTTTCATCTATTTGCTCGGAGCATGAAGTGAAGGCGAGTGCACCGAATGCTACACCTGCTACCATGCCACCTATCTTATGAATGAACTTTGTCATAAAGCTATACTTAATTATGAATTTCTTGAATGTTATTCTTCTGTTCTCTCAGAACTTTGTGTCTCTACCCAAACCGGATTCTGGTGAATCAGCTTGTTGGTCTTGGTCTCGCTGTTCAGGATTGGCCAGTAGAGATGTCCCTCGTTTTTAAACTTGTATAGGTTTGTGCTATACTTGGTAGCGAGGATGTCCTTGAAAGTGTTGCTCTTGTTGGCAATACTTGGCAGATTACTGCCGTTAGGGTCTATCTCGTAGAGTGTCTTGGTAGGATCTACACCTGTCATGTGGCGGTAACAGTAGCGTACCAGGTCAAACCAGCGCTTACCTTCATAGCAGAGCTCGCGTCCTCTTTCCTGGAGGCAAAGCAATTCCATCTTGTCTGCCTTGTTGTAGTTGTCTTGATAAACCAAGGTGTCCTTGAGTGCCGTCGTACTGATAGAACGCTGGTTCACAGCCTGGATCAGGGCAAATGGATTTTTCAGTTTGTTGGTTGCTGTACCTGCCAGCTGAATCTGAGCCTCTGCCTTCATCAGCATGACGTCTGTGATGCGGTAGATGATCCAGTTCTGGTCGAACTTTTCAAAGTCACGGAGCGGTTGGATATAGATACTACCTTTCTTTTGGGTTGGAATGTCGTAAATGGCATTTTCTTTGTTCACCATCTTCTTCACCTCATAAGAAGAGTAGTTGTCATCATTCACACCATAGCTGCTGTTGTAGAAGCGGTAGTCGTTTTCAGACTGGAAGTAATTTGCGGTAGAAGCACTCTTGGTTGCTGGAGATGGATTGTCGCCGATGGCACCACCTACTGTAGATGTACCTACCATCATACCGTAGCCAGACTCCTGCTTCTCCCACTTGAAGTAACTCTTGCACAGTAGGGTGTTTGAGTTCTTCTCTCCGTCAAACTGAAGTTCGAGGACGCTTTCAGAGGAGTTACCTCTTACGAAGTTATAGTAGTCAGCCCACAGACCTTTATATAAGTAGTACTGCTGTCTGCTGTTGCGGTAAACTGACTCCTGGCTGGTACCCTTGATGTTAGCCTCGAAATAGTTTAAGTGGGAGGTGATTACCTTGTCAGCATGGTCAATACATGCCTGGTAATACTCCTGGCTCTTGGCAGCATCTGTACCGCTCCAGAGAGAAGCTCTCCAGAGATATACGTCAGCGAGAATGGCATTGATGGCATCCTTGCTGAGGAAACCGGTTGTTCGCCAGTCGTCCTCTCCGAAGATACCGTAATTGTAGCAGCCCTTCTCTGCTTCTTTCAGGTCTTCGATACAGAGCTGGAGGGTAGAATCTGGTGCCAACTGGCCGTCCAACTTCATGTCGTCTGTATTTTCGTATGCCTTTGTCACGTAAGGAACATCACGGAAAGCACGAACCAGATAGAAGTGGCAGAGGGCACGCAAACCTAACATCTGGGCACGGGCTGTCTGGTAGTCACCCTCGGTGAACTCAGGGTCTTTCTCCATCACCTCTGGGGCATGAGCCAATACGATGTTACAGGTATTGATGACATTATAGAAGCATGCCCATGAGTTGTAACCGCTACTTGGGTATAAATCTCCTTTGGAAATATCATCCAATGTAGTGTTTTTCAGTGAAGGATGTTTCTTCAACTCGTCTGAGCGGTAGTCACCCCACATAATCATTCTTTCTATGATTCCTCCATTAATCATGGCGGTGTAAGCGCCAGTTACCACCTGTGTGACATCTTCTTTGTTCTGCCAGAAGTTCTCGCCGATGGTCTTATCGGTAGGATAGATGGTCAGGAAGTCATTGCATGAGCTAAGCGACAGCATACCTAAGGCTGCTACGGCTAAACTCTTGACGATATTGTTTATTTTATTTTTCATTGTTAGTCTCTGTTTTTGTGTTGGATTAAATTCCGATTCTCATGCGAAGGGTGAACGATTTGCTTCGTGGTGTCTGTGAACTGTCTGAAGCAAAGTTCCAACCGTTGTTTGCATGCTCTGGGTCTGTACCGCTATATTTGCTCCAAACGAAGATGTTCTGACCGCTCAGGTCGAATCGCAAGGTATTCAGACCTATGGACTTGAGGAACTTCTTTGGAACATCATAGCTCAGACTGACGTAGCTGAAACGCAAGAATGAGGCATCCTCCACGTAGCGGTCGCTACCGAGCCAGTTGTAACCGTAGTTGTAGAGTGCGCGTGGAATTTCTGTTACGTCACCGTTCTTGCGCCAGCGCCAGTTTACGGCTGTACTCTGGTTGGTGGTGTCATACATCTTTTCTACTCCCATTCGTGCAAAGTTTACTACCTTGAAACCGGTACGGTAAACGAAGTTGGTACGCAATGACCAGTTGCCGTAACGGAAGGTGAAACCGAAACCGCCTGAGAACTTAGGATTTGAGTTGCCTAAATAAACCATATCCAATGAATTGATGGTACCGTCGTGGTTGACATCTTCGTAAATCACATCACCACCGTCAAACTTGTAGGTCTCACCGCCATCCTTGGAGTTGTAGGTCATGCGCAAAGGCTTGCCGTCGGCACCTGTAATCACCTTGCCATCTCTGTTCAGGGCGATAGGAGCTGTCTTGCCAGCTGGCAGGAAGCGGTTGTTGAGGTAATCCACGAGGTCGTTGTTGTCTCTGATCATGATCTTCTCGTTACCCTCCATGACATAGCCCTGGCGACGTAAGTTCTCCAGATAGTCATAGGAGTACTGATATACGCCCTTGTGGCGCAAACCGAAGATAGAACCTAAGGCATTACCCACCTGGATGCGCTTGAAGTACTTACCGCGGCTATCTGCAGACCAGTCCTCGTTGATACCATCGAGCACGGTCTGGTCCATCTCTGTGATCTTGTTGAAGTTCTGGGCTATGTTGAAGCTGGCATCCATAGAGAACTTACCTGCCTTGATGAACTTCTTGGCAGTAATGTTGAATTCCCAACCCTTGTTCTCCATAGAACCGATGTTCTTCCATGCCAAAGTGGTATAACCGGTCTGTGAAGAAATGGCAACACCTGGGTTCAGCAAGTCTTTCGTCTTCTTATAATAGTAGTTGAAGTCAGCCTCAATCATGTCGTCGAAGAGTCCTAAGTTGGCACCCATGTTCCATGAGGTGGTCTTCTCCCATTTCAGGTCGCTGAGCTGCAGTCCATCTACACGGGTAGAAGGAAGCAGGGTATTGCCGTTACCATACTGGCTACCGGCTGCATATTTCGCATACTGCAGATACTCGCTGCTTGGAGTTCTACCGTTCACACCCCATGATGGGCGGAATGCCAACATGGAGAGCACCTTGCGAGACCATTTCATCCAAGGCTCGTCGCTGATGTTCCAGCGGACTGACATACCTGGGAAGTAACCCCACTTATTATTGTCGCCGAAACGGGTAGTACCGTCGGCACGTACTGTAAAGTCGGCATTGTAACGACCCTTGTAAGACAAGTGTGTAGAGAATACGCCTGCCATGCTGCGCCACTCACCATTGCTGGTGGACATGTTGGAGATTTCGGCAGGAAGGGTAGGAGACTGCGCTCCCAATGGCAATTTGCGCTCACTTACGTTCTGACCATAGCTGGTACCAGAAGTCAACTCCCAACGACCCAACATCATCCAGGCAATATCTTCATTCTTGAACTTAGGAGTGAAGATCAGCTGGTGGCGGGTCTGGAACTGGAATGAGTTGTAGTCATCCATTGTATAGAGGTTGTAGCTATTGTCTTTCCAGCCGTTTGTGCTCAACGAACCTGGGCAATAGGTAGGGTTGCTCTTGGAGAAGATATCCAGATAAACCTGACCCTCGTAGTCGAGACGAGTCTTATGGTCGTCATTGCCTAAGAAATAGTAGTTGATACGGAAGTCTGGAGTGATACGGTAGGTACTCTCGTTGTTCCATGCCAAGTTGGCGATAGCCACAGGGTTACCGATATCGCGTACCGACTTCAACTGGAGAGAAGAGGTTCCGCTGATGGATGAACCATATTCGTCCTTTTCTGCTGAAGGCAGCATGATGTAGTACTCGTTGGTATCGAAGCCGTTACCATCCTCACGGTAGATACTCATGTTAGGAGCCATAGAGAGCGCCTTACCCAAAATGTTGGCATAGCTCTTCTGGTTCTTGGTATATGTCAATGGGAACTCGGTGGTGAACTTCAGTTTGTCACTCACGTAGTATTCCAGGTTCAAACGGGTAGAGAAACGGTTCAATACCTGCTTGATGATGGTACCGGTCTGGTGGTCATAGTTGGCAGAGATACGGAATACAGCCTTTTCACCACCACCCGAGATGGTAAGACCGTGGCTCTGGTTCCAGCCGGTCTGGGTTACTGCCTTCACCCAGTCTGTATTGTCGTTCCAGTTGTTGTACTCAGCCCAACTCTTGTTGTAGTTCAACTCATTGATGTTGGTGGTAGCAGAAGGATTCTGTGTAGGGTTGTAGAGTTCCTCCTTCATCAACATGGTATATTCGTCACCCGAGAGGAGGTTGTAACCCTTAGGCTGCCAGTTGCCCTGGAGTGAGAAGTTGTAGTCGATACGGATCTTACCGCGTTTACCGCGCTTGGTCTTGATACTGATGACACCATTGGCACCACGGGCACCCCAGATAGCGGTAGCAGCGGCATCCTTCATGATGTCGATGCTCTCGATATCGTTCACGTTGATGGAAAGCAAAGAGCTGTAGGTCTCCTCTGTTGCGGTTGACCAGTCTGTATCCTTGGCATCTGGCACGTCCATGATGTTGCCGTTGACAACGATCAGAGGTTCTGAAGAACCGTTGATGGTGGTTACACCACGCATACGCATGGTAGTACCGGCACCGAGGTTACCGGAGTTGGCTACGATGTCGAGACCGGCAATCTGTCCCTGCAATGCCTCATCGGCACTGGTGAAGGCAAGACCATCCACGATTTCCATGTTCATGGTCTGGGTAGCAACAGATACCTCGTCCTTTGGGATGCTCAAACCATCACCGCGGAAACGCTGCTTGGCAGTTACGGTGACTGTTCCCAACTCGTTGGCGTCCTTGAGCTGTACCTGGAAATTGGTCTGCGAACCGATGACCTGTGAAAAGGTCTTGTATCCTACGTAGCTGACAACTAACTTGTTCTTCGGGTTCTTGATAGCTAACTGGAAGTTACCATTCACATCGGTAATCGTAGCGTTCACGTTACGGTTGTTGGCATCTTTCTCTATCACATTACAGCCGATGACAGGACCGAACTCATCAGATACGGTACCTGAGATACGGTGGTCTTGAGCAGAGATTGTCATAGCGCTGCATAAGGCACCTACGGTTATGTATGTTCTTATATTGTTCATTGTGTTATAAGCTTGGTTGTGAAATTATTTGTAGAACTTGATTCCATGCTTCTGTGCATAGTATAGGTTCTTGAGATTCTTCAGACGTGCCTGGTTGGCTTCAGGGGTATTGCTGGCGAAACCGTCGTCGTAACGTTTGCTCCTGCTGAAGTAGAGAGGCTTTGAAATCTCATGGATGGCTGTGAATGAGGATGTTTCTATAGCACCACTCTTGAAGATGTAGTCACGAGCCATGAAGTTGACCAACTTGTCGCCATTTGCATTGATGATGACTGGGTCGTCGTCGTCACCGCCTTCGTCAGTTACATACAACTTGCCGCTGCCACCTTTGACTTTGAGTCGTTTGTAGGCAGAACCGATGGTGCAGGAGGTCATGTATGATCTGTTGCCGTTTTCTACTTCCTGTGCATCTCCGTAGTCGATGGTGTTGTCGGCATAGAGTGCGAAGTCCTGGAAGTGATAGCGGATGAAGTTTCGGATAGCTTCAGCCATCTTCAGTGCCTTTGCCTTGGCATTCTCGTCATTTGCTGAAGCATTGTCCATCACTTCCTGTACCTGCTCCCAGGTTGGGAGACCGTTATGGAATGCCAAGTCCATGGCTTTGTTGTCTGGTGCATACAGCGTGTAGTTGTATGTGTTGTAGAAGTTGACGTTCTGGTCGAGACAGTCGTACTTCTTGTTTTCTGTTGTATTGCTGGCAAAGACATCGCTGAATACGGTAAACTGCTTCTGTTCGTCTTTATCCATACCGATGCTGGTCAGCAGATTGCTCAGATTGGCAGGTGTACACAAATCCAGGAATTTAGAGAACTGGCTGTTGTCGTTGAGACAGCCATATACACTGGTCTGTGGCGCCTGGATGAGGTGGTCGATGACAAATGCCTTACCATTGCTGTAGCTGGTAGCTTCCTTGATTTCTGAAACTGGATAGCTGTAGTTGCTGCCTGCAATACCATTGATCTGTCCACCGCTTACTACGTTTCCGCCGATGTGACCTCCGTTGATGGCAATCTCACCGCCATGCTTGGTCTTGTAGTATTTATTGGTTACACCTATGTTGTCCTTGGAAACGGACTGTGAAAGTGATACGGTATGATAGTTCAGAATGTCAATCAGGCGGTCGGTAACAGCGCCCAACTGAACGATTGTAGAGTCAGAACTGATAGAACCTGTAGCTGGGTTGTATTTGAACGCAGATACGGAGATATTCTTGTCCTTATGCACATCTTTATAATAGAAGTGGAGTACGCGAGGACCATCCTTGTAGTTCTTACCTAATGATACTGGATCTACATAATACATGTCGAAAGCAGTATTGTTTGGCAGGAACATCGCATAGTTGGCTGAGCTGGCACGCAGGTAGGCATAGTAGTTTACATTCAGCATGTCCTTGTCCTGGATAGCCCAGTTGATCACACCTAAGTCTCTTGCCTTGCGGAGCAATGCAGGTGTAGATACGATATTATATGAAATAGGTGGAATCACTCGGTTGAGCATGTAGATGGCACCATTGTTGGCGATACGTACATCGTAGGCATTCTCTTTCTTGATGACATCTTTCAATGTGAGTCCGATTGGGTCACTCGCCTCGTCCATGATAGTACCGAACTTGCTTGGTACTGACTGTACGAAGGATGCATTCATCATATTATTGACGAATGAGCGGATGATGTTGGCAGGAATACTGTCTAAGTTCTCGCCGAAATTCTCCTTGGTGAGAGGCTTCTTGGCATAAAGTCCAAGAATGTTGTAACCACCATTGGATGGATTGAGGAAATAGTCTTCTACTGCTGCATCGTCAGGAACGAACATCGCACCCATATCGGCGAGCATCGTGCCGTATGTGCTGTAATACTGGTTCCATCCCGGGTCGAAGTTGAGAAGCATATCCTGTGCCAATGCCACCTGTTTTGGATCTCTCTGAAGAGCAACTGCTCCCTGAGAGCGCTCGCTGAAATAGCGCCACTGGAAAATGGAGTCAATCATTGGCTTGCCATTGAGGAGGGCATTGTCATTATAGTTTAATGTGGTCTGGGCATCATAGTATGGAGCACAGAAACGGTCGAGCATGCGGCTGAACCACTTGGTGTCCTTGCCTTCTCTGATCATCTGAGCCATGTTGCCCGGAGGTACGATGACACCGTCAGTCTGGTTTACATAACCGTTCTGGCAGGTTACGTCCTTGGCTACAATCTTGTTCTTGAAGATAAAGGTACCGCCCGACTCGTATGGTCTTCCTGTGATGGTAGCAAAGTCTTCGCTGTTGATACCATTGTTGAGCATCTGCTCCTGGGTAAAGTGAACCATCATAGGACGGGTGTTGTCCATTACTACGTCGATTCCACCTTTTATATATGGAGTCCAATAAGAGTTGTTGGCTGGCAACTCAGAAGCCCATACATGATGGATGGTGTCGGTAGCGTTGGCAGAGGTCTGGTGTTTCATGGCAATGCCTCGGGTAACAGAACTGTTGGAACTTTCCACATTGGAAAGCATTTCCGTCAGGATGGCATTGTCAAGGATAGAAGTGTAGAACAGTTGTTTCTTCATGGACTCTGTCAAGTCTTCATACGATTTGGCGTTCCATTTGTTGTTCTTGAAGAACTCGTTGAATGCAGAGTCGTTAGCTGCAAACACAGTCTTTGAACCTGTTTTTGACATGACCTCCTTGTATCCAAGGTCATCAATCAGGCGAAGATAGGTTTTGAATGTACCATGAAGACTACTGGCTTCACTTGGATTTTCCAGCTCTTCATAGATACTCTTACCCAAATTCGTCGGGATGTTGCCCTTGTCGTCGAGGTCGTAAGAGTCAGTACATGCATAGAAGCCTGAGATGGCTAATGTAGCGCATATACCGAGCATCGCATGACGCGATTGATTGATAAAGCGATTGCTCATATTTTTGTTATTTTGTTGTTTAGAAGTTTCGATGTATCTGATGTGTAGATTTCTCCTTTTAACAGTTATTTGTCATCTTAAACGAATTTTGACCTACAAATAAAGCCCGTAAATCGTGCTTATGTAGGCAGAAAATACCACTCTTTACCGGATTTGGGTATAGGCTCAGTTTCATTTTGATTGAATCAAATTTTGTTGTTAGGATACTTTCGTTAGTTATTTTGGGTGCAAAGATAACAATACTTTAAATAAATAATGCTATTTTTGTTGAAAAATATCTCTGCGTTAACTAAGATTAACTAAGTGCTTGTGCGCCTATCGGATTTTTTTTGCTAAACTTATGGAGCGATAAGTGTTGAATTTACGCTATTATATAATGTGTGCTATTGTTTTTTTGTATTTTACACACCTATTTTGGTTAAATAATCTAAAAAACAAGAACTTTTCTTGCTTAAAAACTTGTATGTTACGGTTAAATTACTAATTTTGCAACCAGATAAAACTTTAATTAAATGAAGCTAATAACTTCATCAACCTATTAAACCAAAAAATAACGCATGGACAAACGTTTACTTTATTCAGCAGTTTTGGTTGCTTCATTAAGCACCAATTATGCACAAGCTCAGGTGAATGATCCTGTTCTTCCAAATCCAGTTCAGTTGAAACTGGATGGTACTGATACTGTAGCTATCAAGAATATCTTGGCAGACAAGTGGCTTACCAAGGGTAATGCTTATGGCACCCAGACAAGTTTGGGAGATTCTGGTCTTGGATTTGTTATCGTACCTAATAAGGGTGATGACGGTCAGCCAAATGGTACCTATTCTTTCTGTAATGATAGATCTGGTAAATTTGGTGCTTTTTCCAGCAAGATATTCCTTAACTCTGTTGATGAAAATGGTGGTAACTCTTATGTTGATTACAATAATCAAGGTATAGAGAAAACCTATTGGAAAGTTACACCTAATGGTACGACATTCAAATTCCAGACTAACGAGCAGCCTGATACTTATGCCGGATATAATCCTAATGATACTGGATTAGATGGTAAAGGTGAGACTGCTGTAGATGGTCTGTTCCGCCCAGCATTGGCAGAAAGCAGTGATTATGGTCTTGATTGGGCTGCTTATCCTTATACTTATTTCTATCGCTTAGAGAAGTTGAAGGATCAGATTAATTCTGCTCATGATGAAGGATTAGATGTGACTGCAGTAGAAGCTATTTACAATAATCCTAATGCAGAATATTGGCAGCTGAAGGAAGCTTCTCGCATGATTACTGATGCAAGAAGAAATAAGGCAATGGCTGAAGCTACGGCAGAATCTCCTGTAAATATTACAGAATATGCTCCAGATGCCAATTGCGATGCTTTGACTGGTTGGACTCATGATTGTATATATGATGATAAGGGTGATGTTGGTCATGGCGGTCATGGTACCAATTGGCAGACAAATTCTCATGCATATACTGCACCTGATGGCTACCAGACAGAGAAATTTATTGAGCGCTGGGTGAATGGAAATTCTGACCCTGTAACAAATACCGAAGTTGCTGGTGCTGGCCGCCTCAGTGATGGTGTTCTTTCTCAGACTTTGCACAAACTGCCTGCGGGTGGGTACAAGGTGACATGCTATGCGATGGCAACCCAGCAGGCTAAGGGTGATGACTTTAAGGTAGAGGGCGTTTCTGTATTCGCAGATACCAAGGCTACTAAAAACTCTCAGGCTGTAGCTACCAAGGCTGGTGTTCCTCAGAAGTATGAGTTCCTCCTGGATATCAAGGAAGGTGAAGATTTGACTATCGGTTTCAAGCTCGATCAGTGTACTGCTAACTGGGTATTCGTAGATAATTTCCAGATTGAGTATTGTGGTCCAAGCTTCAAGGCAATGAACTTGGCAGATGTGCAGAAAGCTGCTGCAGAACTCGAAGCTCAGATGGGTGGTATGGAGGTATGCCCTACTTATACCGATAAGGCAAGCGAACTTATTGCTGCTGTAGGTGAGATGACAACAGATACTGATGAAGCTGAAATCAATGCAATGAAGCAGCAACTTGCTGATATCGCTGCAAAGATTGACAAGAGTTCTGCATTGTATGCAGAATTGACGGAGTTGGATGCAACTATTGGAGATTTCTTATCAGAAGGACCTGCAGGAACTGAAGTTGATGAATTAGAGGATTTATATAATGATTGTGGATATGAAGTTAATGAGAGTGTATCAGACTTGCTGTCCTCTTTCTCTCTTAATAATGAGCAGTTGACACAGTATATGGCAGACTTGAAGGTCAAGTTAGAGGCTGCTCAGAATGCAAGTATCAAGCCAGGTGATGATATCACAAGAAAGATTGTGAACCCATCATTCGATAATGGTAAGGAAGGCTGGACTGTCAAGGAAGGAAACCCTACATTTAATGAAACTTACAAAAACTGCGAGGTATATCAAGGTACATTTGATATCTATCAGGATATTACAAATATTCCTGATGGTGTTTATGAACTCTCAGTACTTGCATTCCAGCGTGTAGCTGAAAATGGTGTAGCTTCTAAAGCTCATGACGCTGGTATAGAGGATATCACTGCATTTATCTATGCAAATGACTTGGAAACTCCATTTACCTCTCCTTATACATATGGTATGGCGGCACCTTCTGGTGGTGACCCTGAAGACTATAAATATAGCTTGAATGGAGAAGACGTTTATATCCCTAACTCTATGAAGGGTATGGCTGCTGCCACTACGGAGAATCCGAATGCTTATACCGTAACCGTTCCAATGTTAGTAGAGGGTGGTACGCTTCGTATCGGTGTACGTGAGAAGAGACGTCCTTCTAATATTAATAATTCTTGGGGTGACTGGGCTATCTGGGATAACTTCAGATTGAAGTATGTTGGTAGCAAGGGTGAGGCTCTGAATGCGGTAACAACACCATTGATTGCTAAGGCTGCTGGCTTGTTGGATTCTAAGATGAATGCTGACGTACGCACTCAGTTGGAGGCTGCTAAGACTGCTCTTGAAACAGAAGCAACAGTTCCTGGTATTCATACATTGAGTGCTGCCATTGAGGCTGCTAATACCTCTATTGAGGCTTATAAGCCTCTGAAGGAAGCTATTGATAACGCTCAGACTCGTTATGAGGAAAATGAAGCTACTTCAACAACCTCTGAGACTGCGAAGGGCTTGTACACTGCAGCCGTGAATACTGCTCAGGGTATTTATGACAATGGTACAGTTGCTGATGCTGAGATACCTGCTGCTATCAAGGCTTTGAATGAAGGTGTAACTAAGTACGTCATCAATGATATCATTGCTGATGCTTCAGAAGCAAAACCTGCAGATATCACCAAGGTTATCGCCAATAGTGATTTCGCAACCATGAGTAGTACTGGTTGGGATGTGAAAGATGGAACAATGGGATTCCAGGCTAATAATAGTGTTGAGGCTGGTGAGTTCTACAACTGTACATTCAACTTGCAGCAGACATTGGTAGGTCTTCCTGCTGGTATGTATCGCTTGACAACTCAGGCTTTCTATCGTAATGGTAATGACGCTTCAGCTAAGGTTGACGGTAGTGATGATCAGTTGAAGTATGATGTCAACGAGAATGCATACCTCTACTTCTCTGATAAGGAAATTCCAACAGAAGAGGGTAAGAAGGTTGCTACTGAACTCCCAGAGAACAAGCAGGCTATCAAGACCATTACTGCACTTAAGATTGCTGAAGACAAATGGAATGACGTAGGTTTGAGTGATAATGGAGGTCTGAAAAAGATGGATGATGGTATGTACATTCCTAACAACATGATTACAGCTCAGGCATACTTCAAATCTGACCTTGGCAGTGCATACGATTCTGATCCATTGAATTTCACTTATGATGGCCAGAGCGATTTCCGTATCGGTTTGATCAAGAATGTAACGGAAGGCGCAGACTGGACAATCGTCAAGAACTTCAAGTTGTATTATCTGGGCGTTGATCCTACAGGTATCAGCGAGATCGTTACAGATGCAAATGCTGTGGCAACTAAGATCTACAATGCAAGCGGTATGCAGATCAGCAAGCTTCAGAAGGGTATCAATATCATTGAAACCGTGATGAAGGATGGTTCTAAGAAGGTGAAGAAGGTAGTCGTGAAGTAATAGCGACTGGTTTTTGAACTAACATAACTTTCAAGGCAGACGGAACGCAGAGAGTGAAAACCTTCTGTTTTCTGTCTGCCTTTTTCCTTTTCTTTATTCAACTTATCTTTTATGTCAACTCTATCTCTGTATCATTCATGAACTTAAGTAAACCTATACTCTTCTGTACTTCTCTTTGCATGTCACTGACAGCTACTGCACAGGTATCGATGACCATCGACGCCCAGAAACGTTCGGCGGCTATCAGCGAACATCAATACGGACTGTTCTTCGAGGAAATCAATCATGCGGGGGACGGTGGCTTATATGCCGAACTTATCAGAAACCGCTCTTTCGAGGATCATAATACAACCCCTGAATGCTGGTCGGCTATCCAGCAAAACGGACAGAATGTGAAACTCACTCTGAATACTAAGCAGGTGATGAACAAGGCACAGCAAACCTGTCTGCAGCTGACGGTTTCCGGCGCAAGTGCAACCCGAAAAGCTGGAGTCTGTAATACGGGCTTCTGGGGAATGCACTTTGAGACAGATTCTACCTATACGCTCCGTGTATGGGTAAAAGCTTCAACTGATTTTAATGGAAAAATATACGGACAACTCCAGCAGAATGATGGAACTGCAGTTTCAGAGGAAGTGCAGTTGGAAGGCTCTTTGAAGTCTAATTCCTGGACTCTGTTGACTGCCCGAATCAAGGCAAATGCTTCTTGTGAGAAAGGTCGTTTCGCATTGCTTACCTCTAATAATGGCAGCATGCTGGTCGATGTAGTCTCACTCATGCCTTATACCTGGAAAGGTCGCAAGAATGGTTTGCGCCCTGACCTTGCCCAACTTCTTGATGATACCAAGCCTACCTTCCTCCGTTTCCCTGGCGGATGTTACGTGGAAGGACAGGGTGCACTGGAAAATTCCTTCCAGTGGAAGAGTACGCTCGGTCCGATAGAGGAACGTCCGGGACATTGGAACCATAACTGGCATTACCGCTCTTCTGATGGTTTGGGTTATGATGAGTACCTGCAGATGTGTGAAGACTTGAATGCTGCTCCCATGTTTGTGGTCAATGTAGGTCTGGGACATGGCTTTAGCGTTCCTTTTGAACAGGTGGATACCTTGGTGCAGAATACCTTGGATGCCATCGAATATGCCAATGGGGATGAGACTACCGAATGGGGCCGTCGCCGTATCGCCAATGGTCATGAGAAGCCTTACGGACTTAAGTTTATAGAGGTAGGCAATGAGAATGGCCAGCCTGAGGCTCGTGAGGAATACAGTCGCCGCTATGCTAAATTCTATGAAGCCATCCATGCCAAATATCCGGAGATAGTTATCATCGGTAATGTGGAGGCATGGGGTACTGACAATCCTGCATGGGTCTTGGATTCACCGGTTGATCTCGTGGATGAGCATTACTATCGCTCCTACCAGTGGATGAGAAACAATTATCATAAGTACGACCGTTACAACCGTAGCATTGGTGTGTATAATGGTGAATATGCTGCCAATTCCGGTTCTTATGGCAAGTATGGCAACTTGAACAGCGCCTTGGGAGAGGCTATCTACATGTTGGGTATGGAGAAAAACTCCGATGTCTGCAAGTTGGCAAGCTTTGCACCAATCTTTACCCACGAGGAAGACCCGCTGTGGGCATACGATATGATCCACTTCAATGCTGCAAAGAATTTCTGTACACCTTCTTATTATGTGCAGAAACTTTTAGGTAACAACTTGGGCAAGCAGAATCTGCTATGGACTGAAACGGGTAATTCTTCTTCAGTTCCAGACTGTCAGGTGGGAGTAGGCTCCTGGAATACTCAGGTATCTTATGATGATGTGGAGGTCATGGGAAATGACGGCAGTACAATATGGAAGGATGATTTCTCTTCTTCACAGAATACCTGGAATGCAGGAACCGGTTCATGGAGTATCCGTGATGGAGAGTTGAAGCAGACCGCTTCTTCTACCAACTGTACTTATGTTAATACGCAAAAGATTTCTGCTCAGAAATATACCTACAAGCTCCGTGCAAAGAAAAACGGGGGTGGGGAAGGCTTCCTCGTTATTTTCAATTATCAGGATGCCAATAACTACTGCTGGTGGAATCTCGGGGGATGGAACAATACGACTCATGGAGTAGAAATGTGTGTGAATGGTTCGAAATCTACACTTGCCACTGCTTCCGGTCATATCGAGAACGACCGCTGGTATGATATCGAAATAGAGGTGGATGGAAATGCTGTTACCTGCAAGTTGGATGGTACGATTGTCCATCAGTTTACAGTACCTGCTGAACAGCAGATTTATCAGTCTGCACAGTTGGATGAGGAGAATGGTATCCTCTATCTGAAGGTGGTAAATCCTAACCAGGCGGCAACTACGCTCCATCTGAATCTCAAGAATATGAAGGCTGATGGGGGTACTGTGGTGCGACTGACCTCTGCCAATGGTACAGATGAGAATACAATGGACGAACCTTTCAATGTGGTTCCTACAGAAGAAGTCAGTCTGTCTGATGTCAAGACCTTGGAAATTCCAGCCTTCTCCCTCAACGTATTCAAGTTGAATGTGAGTGAGGTGGCTGATGAGGTGAAGGACGATATCTTGGCAGAGGATGCAGATAAGTATGGTTATCTCTATGCCCACATGCATAATTCCCAGGAAATTACCTGCTTTGCCCTGAGCCGCTATGGCAACAGTTACCGGGATCTCTTCAATGGTGGTGAGGTCTTCGATACTAAGAAGTTTACGCAGACGGGCGGTATGCGTGATGCGTATGTGATGCGTACGGAAAGTGGCAAGTACATGTTGGCTGGTACTGATATGACTTCCAGATTGGGGTGGAGCAGTAACCATATCATGGTTCTGATGCTCAGCAACGACCTCGTTCATTGGGACAAGAGCATTAGCATCGACCTCGAGAGTGAGGAAAATATGAAGGCTCTTGGTCTGACTGATGTAAAGGATATGACTGCAGCCTGGGCACCGCAGGTAATCTATGATCCTGTGACCCGGAAGTATGTGGTTTATTACTCTGTCGGTTTCCCTGACCGTCATCGTATCTATTACTCTTTGGTCAATGAGGATTTGACAGAGATTTCAGCACCTAAGCTTTATTTCGATCCGGGCTATGATATCATTGATGCCGATATCGTATATAATAAGGTGGATGGCGAATATGTCATGATCTACAAGACGGAGAGTGGGGCGCATCATCTCAAGCAGGCAAGAGCAAAATTCCTGGTGCCTACAGACCAGACTACGGGTACCTGCCAGTGGCAGTTGGATCCAAACTTTGATGTTTATGAGGCTAATAAGTCTATCGAAGCGCCAAGTTTGTTCAGACCGATCAACAGCCGTACCTGGAAGTTGGCCTATATGAACTATAGTGGTGGTGGTTATCGTATGCTGGATCTGGATGAGCATTGTCAGAATCCTACCGGAATGACCAATATCAAGGGCAGTGTAAATCCGCAGCATGGTTCGTTCCTGAAGTTGACCGAGCGGGAATATACCCATCTCGAAACATGGGAGAAAGTGGTCAATGCACTGGATGAGGCTAAGAAGTTGCAGGCAGTTCGTCCGATTGATATCCTGGCAGAAGCCATCTCCTTGGGAGAGCAGGCTTTGAACGAATCGGGTACTTTTGATGAAGAATACGAGGCGATGCAAAAGGCTTATGTGGCCCTGCAGAAAGCTTTGGCGGGTTATGATGACTATCTCCGCCAGTTGGCGGCAGAGGGTAAACTGTCTGACATCACCTTCCTGCTCCAGAATCCGGATTTCTCTCAGGGAGGACAGGGCTGGAGTGGAACTGGCTTTACGGCTGCTGCCCAGGGCGTAGCTGAGCATTATTACAAGACATTCGATTTCTATCAGCAACTCTCCGGTCTGCCAAATGGCCGTTATCGTGTAGAGGTGCAGAGTTTCTACCGTGCAGGCGGTAAGGAGGATGCTTCGGCTGCTCATGAGAATGGTTCTGAGACCATCAATGCCCTTTTCTATGCCAACAATGAGGAGAAGCCGGTATGCTCTCTTTATGATGCGGATATCTATACCGTTTCTCCTTATACCTATCCAGACAATGTGACAGAGGCGAATGCGGCATTCAATAACCATGACCTCTATCATAATACATTGGAATGTGTGGTAACGGACGGTACTTTGAAATTAGGCATCAGGAGCAATCAGATGATCAGCCATGACTGGTGCTGCTTCGACAACTTCAAACTGACTTATCTGGATGCTGAGACGGGTATCCAAGGAGTTCTGGGTGATAAGAAGGAAGGAAAGACTTCCCCTATCTACAGACTCGATGGTGTCAAGGTTGGCAAGAAACCCGCTCAGGGTATCTATATCCAGGGTGGTAAGAAACATCTGAACAAGTAATATGCAAAGTATCTTTAACAAACCGACTAAATAATAAAAATGAGAAAGATATATCAAAAAGCAATCATCATGTTGAGCGTAGCCTGTATGGGCTACGCTACACCTGCTTTTGCAGCAGATGCAGTCGTGAAGACCAACAAGGCCTGGTTGAGCGGTGCTACTCATATTTATGGCCGTATGACCGTAAGTGGCATTACATCAAGCAACATCAAGGAAAAGGGCTTCTGCTATTCTTCTGTCAATCAGATGCCAACGGTGGAGGATGGAACAAGCAAGATCTATCTGTCTAATCAGGGAGAAATCTACAATATCTCTCAGTTGGAGCCTGCTACGGTATATTACATCCGTGCCTACGTCAAGCAGACCAATGGCGATGTAGTCTATGGTGATCCTGTGAAAGCAATTACCCGTCCGAAGGGTGGTGTTACTTATAACATCAATGATGGTTTCCCTTCTGATGCGCTGACTCGTGTTCAGTCTGCTGCCAAGGATGCTATTGATTTATGGAATGAATATACGGGTATTCATGGACTTCATATCACCATTAATTATGGTGCTCAAACGCCTACTGCAGACTGTAGTTATGGCGGTTGGATGCGAGTAGGACCGAATGCTTCCTATCAGAAGACGGGTACGCTGCTCCATGAGATGCTGCATGCCATCGGCGTGGGAACCCACGTAACTTGGCAGAATTCTTTCCTCCGTTCCAATACGACCAGAGGTTATTGGTTGGGTGTGCGTGCTACCCGTGCCTTGCGCTTCTTGGACAATAGTACGACGGTCCGCTTGAATGGCGATGGTACTCACATGTGGCCATACGGTGTGAATGGAGCACATGAGGATAATGGTACTCAGATTCTTTATGTTGGAAACTCGCTCTTGGCTGAGGCTTTGGGAGAAGATGGACTGGCACCAACAAATGGTCAGTTTGCTACTCCTGCCTATGTCTTTGAACAGGACGACCAGCAGAAGTATTATCTCAAAAATGAGGGATATGGTCTGGGTTCGAAGTTCTTGCGTGTTGATAAGAGTGGTAACTTACAGTGGATGGCGATGAGTGATGAGGATGCTACGACTAATGACAGTGTGGCATGGAACATTACTTTCGACCCGGCTACCTGCTACTATTCCCTGAAGAATGTGGCAACAGGCAAGTATCTTTCATACAATTCTACCGGTACCAATGGTATCAAGACCAAGGAAGTGACAGAACTGACAAATCGTGAACGTTTCCATTTCCTGCCTTCCTCTGTAGAAGTGGAAAAGGTGGGTGGCGAGATGCGCACGGGTTATTGGATAGCTCATGTGCAGAATAATTCTGCTTATTGTCTGACTGCTCAGAAAACGAATGCCACAACTTCTGCTAATTTGAAATTCTCTCAGGAGGCAGGTGACCAGCGTTGGTTGATTCTTACTGCTGATGAGGCGAAGGAGTTGTCACAGAATTACAGAAATGGTGTTGCCGATGAACTGAATGCCCAGATTGAGAAAGTAGAAGCCTTGTTGGCTGTTCCTCATCAGGAAACCGTGGAAGGTGCGGATGCTACTTTCGAAGGTGTGTTAGCAGAAATGAAAGAACTGCTGAAAACGGGATTGGCGGATGAACTGGAGAAAGCAAAGACAGACCTTCTGACTTCTGTGAAAACATTCTTGGGAGGTGTACAGGCAACAGAAGCTGACAAGCCTTTTGATATTTCCTTCTTGATTCAGAATGCAGGAATGGATGCACTTGAAGGATGGACGGTTTCTCCAGAACCTACCCTCAATTATTCCTGTGCTGAATATTACCAGAAGTCCGTGGATATCAGTCAGAAATTGAAATCTATGCCTAAGGGTGTGTATGAGATGAAGGTTCAGGCTTTCCAGCGCCCGGGAACCACTGCCCAAGTGAATACCGACTATGCTGCAGGAACTGACAAGGTGGCTGCCTATATGTATATGGGAACTGAAAAAAACAAGCAGAACATCTGTAATATCATGGCGGATGCCCAGACCCGTAAGTTGAATATAGGTAAAGAAGCTGCTGCGGGAACGAAGTATGTGCCTGATGATATGCAGTCTGCTCATGCTTATTTCGAAAAGGGGCTTTATGAGAATACGTTGAAATATACAACCAAGTATAAATCGACGATTACCATTGGTTTGAAGGGAGATAATGTCCTGTCAAATTATTGGGTCATCTTTGATAATTTCCGCCTCTACTATTATGGTGAGAAAGAACCAGTGGCTTCTGGTATTCAGGAGATCAAGATGGAGAATCCTGCTGTTAAGCAAGGGGTCTATACCTTGGGTGGTCAGAAAGTGAAAGAACAGGCTGAAGATTTGCAGGACTTACCTCAAGGCATCTATATCATCAATGGAAAGAAGGTGGTAGTAAAGTAGAAAATAACAATAACTAATTTTTAATAAGCATAAACTTAAACCATGCAGAAAAGAAAACTGTTTTTAACCTGTTTGTTGGCGGCATCCCTGTCGATGTTCGCCGACAACACGAGCCAGACGGTGAAAGAGGTGACGGGCTCGGTTACCTTGGACGGAGAGGTGGATTATCACATCTCTTCGACCACGCCTTTCGCCACAACCGGTAGTATCAACATCACCAATACGGATCATGCAACCGTCATCTTTGATAATTTGTTGCCAAGCAAGGCTGTGAAATTCCTGAGCAATGTAAAGATCAATGGTGAAGCGGCAAAAAATGGTTCCAACTGTCAGGTGCGTGTCTATAATGCCGGTGCTATGATTTTACCTTATTCCGGAAATCAACCTTTGACTGTATTTGCAGAGGCTGATTTTGGTGGAGAGTCTTCTAATAATTTTGTTGTCAATACTAAGTATAACTTGACATCAAGTAATAAAACTTTTAATAATCATATCAGAAGTTTTATCCTGAAACGTGGATACATGGTCTGTTTAGGTACCAAGGGAGATGGTACAGGCTATAGCCGTGTGTTCATCGCCGATAAAGCGGATAAGAAAATCAACTTGGCAAGTGTTTCCAAACCGCTCAACGGCAGAGTCTCTTACATCCGCATCAGCAAGTGGAATGATGTCCACAAGCGTGGATGGGCTGGATTCTGGAACAATGATGTGCAGGAGAAATTCAAAACGGGATGGGCTTACAACTGGGATGCCAGTATTCATGATGATTGGGTAGATCGTGAGTATGTGACCCAGCACCACCATGAGGGATGGCCGGGTATTGAAGATGTGGGTAATAACTCGGGTAGTGCCAATATCTTGGGTAACAACGAACCGGATAATAAGGCTGATGACAAGGAACAGGATATTGATGTCAAGAATGTATTGGCCAACTGGCCGAAGATGATGGCTACCGGTCGCCGTTTGGGTTCTCCTGCCGTAGCTGGTGATTATAATTGGCTTTATGAATTTATCGACTCTGTGGATGCTCGTGGCTGGCGTTGTGACTTTATTGCCGTTCATGCTTATTGGTATAAAGATCAGCCGGGCTGGAAGAGCCAGCTGGAAAGTATCAGTAAACGATGTGGCGGTCGCCCTATCTGGATTACAGAGATGAACTATGGTGCCAACTGGACAGGATGGCCTGGAAGTGATACCAAAGGAACTGATGCCAATTATGCAATTGAGTTGCAGCACATGGGTCCGATTCTTGACTATCTGAATGATGCTCCTTATATAGAGCGTTATGCTTTCTATAATAATGTAGAGGAATGCCGTTTTGCGATAGCTGGAGATAAGTTGACGCCGATAGGCGAGAAGTATGCTGCCTTAGCACCTAAGTTGGCTTACAACTCCGACTATGAGTATGTTCCTCGGAATCCTCGTACCTATGATCCTTCAGACCTGACCGTATCTTTTGTGCCACGTACGAAGACTTGTACCATGACATTCAAGAACCATAGCGGAGAGTTTGTAGATGATATCATGGTAGAGCGTAAAAAAGGATTGTATGGACAGTGGGAGTGTGTCAGTCATCTTGAAGCAGTAGAGGATACTGCCCGCACTTATTCTTATCAGGAGAAGGTAGAAGAGGCTGGTAATTATTTCTATCGTATCCATGTGATAGATTTCTTGGGAAGAGACCGCCTTTCTTCTGAGGTGGCAAATACGGTGAATGGTTCAGAAGGTTCTGCTGATTTCCAATGGGGAACCATGTCTGCTGCAAATGATGAGGATGTCTATAGCTTTTATGAACATGGATTTGAAAGCAACCCAGTTGTGGTTTTTGGAGGTACAACCGGTGTAAATTTTAAGACTCGTGCTCAGGAGGTTGTCAATGCTATCACTACGAGTTATTTCACATCGAAGTTCTTTCCTTGGAATGCGCTCGACTCGGATCCTAATGATTTTTCCAGTGGAACAGAGCATGCCTCGTTTATTGTAGCAAAACCTGGTAATGGTACCTTGGGCTCTCTTCATTATGAGACGGGTCTCATTACGGATGAAGCTGGTACTGTAGTAAAAGTGGGTGGTGATACGATAGAATATAAGTTTAAGCAACCATTTGCTGAGGCTCCTGTGGTATTCGTGACCCCGAATTCTACCTTGAAGTATCCTGTGAAAGCTCGTGCTTGGGAAATTACCAAAGATGGTTTTAAGGTGGTGCTGACTCGCCAGGTGGAAGCCAGTAAATTTGGAAAGGTAATCGTTAAGCAACGTGTTTCCTTTTTTGCCATCGAGAAGGGTAGTACGACTGCATTTGACAAGATCATCTCTGTAGGCAACCAGGATATGGAATTTACATCAACTATTTCTCGTTATCAGTTAAACTATGGCAAAGAATTGAATAATCCAAAACTGATTTTCCAATATCAGTCTTTCAATCGTCCGCTCTTGTCATTGATGCGATTGGTAAGTTTGGATGATCTTTATGAAACAAAGTCTTATGCAAATGTTCGAGTAGTGGGCGACTCTTCTGATCCAAATAAAACGATTAGTAGGAATAAGCCACTTAGCGAGACTGTGGGCTGGATGGCTATCAGTGATGACGAATCGGCAGGTACAGGTATCCAGAATGTTGCTGGCGGTGAAACGGCTGATCTTTCAGTAGAGGTAAATGGCGGCATGGTCAATGTTCGTGATGCCAAGGCTACAGCTGTGGCTGTCTATACTGCTTCTGGTGCAAAGGTTGCTTCTGCCAACTTCCAAGGTGGTGAGGCGCATTTCGATTTGGCTTCCTTGCCTGCTGGCATCTTGGTCATCAAGGCCAATTCCGGCAAGTTCTCCAAATTGGTTATTCGCCGATAAAGCTGAGAATATGAGCGTTTTGTAGTATATATAATAAGGTGTGTTCCGAAGAAAGTCGGAATGCACCTTTTTTAGTCTAACTTACATGAAGGGTGTATCATGAGTCAAATCCGATACACCCCAAAAAGTCCCTGTCATGACCTTCAAGCGGTCCCTCGGGGATCACGTGTTGGGGAACCGATGAACATGAGACGAGCAACCGTTGCTCACGAGACGGGCAACAAGTGCCCAAATAGGTGAACCAAATCTGGGCAATATAGAAAAGTATAAAAACAAAAAGCCTTGCAAGTGTTGAACCTGCAAGGCTTTTGCGCTTCAAGATGGGCTTGAACCAACGACCCCCTGATTAACAGTCAGGTGCTCTAACCAACTGAGCTATTGAAGCATTTTGCATCTATAAGAACATGATGTTCCTTATTTGCGACTGCAAAAGTACTAACTTTTCGTGATTCTACCAAATTTTTTGCCGGTTTTTTTTGAGTTTTTCTTCAAAAAGTGCATTTTTTCTTGTTTATAGGCATATTTTAAGACAGAAAATGGCAGTTTTCACAAAGAAATGAGTAATTTTGTAGGCAAATAAACATATTAATAAAAAGGTAAGCATGAATAAAATATGGATCTCAATGCTGGCTCTGCTTTTGGCATTGCCAACTTTTGCACAGAAAGATAAAGACCATGATTTCAAAGTGGCTAAAAACATGGATGTTTTCAATGCCATCTATAAAAACTTGGATATGATGTATGTCGATACACTCAATGCGGATGAGGTTATCGGCTATGGTATCAAGGCTATGCTCGGTAGTCTTGATCCTTATACTACCTATTATCCAGAGTCAGATCAGAAAGAGTTGAAACGCATGCTTACCGGTAAGTATGCCGGTGTGGGTGCCCTGATTCGATATAACAACCAGTTGCAGACTGTGGTTATTGACGAACCTTATGAGAATATGCCTGCTGCGGAGGCTGGTCTCAAGAAGGGTGATGTCATCCTTTCCATTGCAGATACTTCCATGGTTGGCAAGGAAGTGTCATACGTCAGTGACCACCTCCGTGGTGAACCTGGTACGTCCTTTATCATCAAAATCAAAAGACCGAGCACGGGCAAGGAGATGAAAATGAAGGTTACACGCCGAACCATTCAGATGCCATATCTTCCTTATTATGGTATGTTGCAGAATCAGGTAGGCTATATCAACTATAATAGTTTTACAGAAAATTCTGCAAGAGATGTACGTCGTGCTTTTATCGACTTGAGAAAACAGGGCGCTAAAAGTTTGGTTCTCGACCTGAGAGATAACGGAGGCGGTTCTGTGCAGGAAGCTATCAGTATCGTCAATATGTTCTTGCCTAAAAATAAGCTGATACTGCAGATGAAGGGAAAGTTGAAACGTTCCAACAATGAGTATAAGACTTCCGTGGAACCGATTGATACGGTGATGCCTATCGCTGTGCTCGTCAATGAAAACACGGCAAGTGCCAGTGAGATAACAAGTGGTAGTCTGCAGGACTATGATAGAGCTATTATATTAGGTACGCGCACGTATGGAAAAGGCTTGGTTCAGGCAACCATGGATTTGCCTTACAACGGACAGATGAAACTGACCACTGCCAAGTATTATATTCCAAGCGGAAGATGTGTGCAGGCTTTGAACTATAAACATTCGAGGGGTGGATATGTGGAGCATGTGCCAGATTCATTGACCAAGGTCTTCTATACTGTGGGCGGTAGAGAAGTGCGTGACGGTGGCGGTATCAAACCAGATGTAGAGGTAAAGCCAGATTCACTTCCAAATATTGCCTTCTATTTAGCAGGAGCACGTGACAGTAATGAGGTGATGCTTAATTATGAGGTAGATTACATTGCCAAGCATCCAACGATTGCATCACCAGAGGAATTTGCTTTGACGGATGCAGATTATGAGGAATTCAAGGCAAGAGTGCTGAAGGCAAACTTTAAGTATGACCGTGAAACGGAGAAATACTTGAAGGATTTGGAGAAACTTGCTAAGTTTGAAGGATATTATGAGGATGCCAAACCGGAGTTTGAGGCATTGAAGAAAAAACTGAGTCATAATGTGGCAAAGGATCTGGATTATAATAAGGCTACTATCAAGCGATTGCTGGAAAACGCGATCGTGGCAGCTTACTATTATCAGGCAGGTGCCATCCGCAATTCCCTGAGATATGACAAGGTGGTAAAGGAAGCGTCCCGCCTCTTGAATTCTCCGGAAGAATATGCCAAGATTTTGCATCCTAAGAAAAAATAAAGTGCATACGATACCTGCCTATATCAGAAGGAAATAAGTATGATTTTAGCTGAAATCCATGCACAATCCATTAAAAATGCGCATGTTAGGAATAAAAAGTTCCATTTTTTTTGGATAATATCGAAATTATTCGTAATTTTGCAAACGTTCAGTGGAATGAGGGGCTCGCAAAGAGTTCCTCATTTTATTTTAATAAGGTATATATGATTGACAAGAACGTCGTAAAAACATTAGTGGATGAGTGGCTCCAAGATAAGGAATATTTCTTGGTAGGCATCGAAATTAGTCAAGACAACAAGATTGTCGTGGAAATCGACCACGCCGATGGTGTGTGGATTGAGGATTGCGTGGAACTCAGTAGATATATTGAGGACCATTTGAATCGTGATGAGGAAGACTTTGAACTGGAGGTTGGTTCTGCAGGATTGGGACAGCCATTCAAGGTGCCTCAGCAGTACATCAACTTTGTTGGCAAAGAAGTCGAGGTGCTTGATGCCGATGGCAAAAAAGTAAAGGGCATCCTCAAGGCTGTCGATGGCAATGATTTTACAGTAGGTGTTGAAGAAAAGGTAAAAGTGGAAGGCAAGAAGCGTCCGGTAAAACAGGAAGTAGATTATGCTTTCCAGATGGATAAGGTAAAATATACAAAATACGTAATAAGTTTCAAATAAACTATGGCTAAGAAAGAGCAAGAATTAACTGCGAGTATGATTGATACATTTCGCGAGTTCAAAGAAACCAAGAATATCGACCGTACAACTTTGGTGAGCGTGTTGGAGGAAAGTTTCCGCAATGTGCTTGCTAAGATTTTTGGTAGTGATGAAAACTTCGATGTGATTGTCAATCCTGATAAGGGTGACTTTGAGATTTACCGCAATCGTGTCGTTGTAGCTGATGGCGAGGTGGAAGATGAAAATAAGGAAATCGCTTTGACTGAGGCTCGTAAGATCCAGGCTGACTATGAGGTAGGCGAGGATGTGAGCGAGAACGTGGATTTCAATAAGTTTGGTCGTCGTGCCATCTTGACTCTTCGTCAGACCTTGGCTTCTAAGATTTTGGAACTTGAGCATGATTCTCTTTATAATAAGTATAAGGATCGTGTGGGTCAGATTATTTCCGGTGAGGTTTACCAGATCTGGAAGCGTGAAATCCTGATTGTTGACGACGAGAACAATGAGTTGATTTTGCCAAAGGCAGAGCAGATTCCTGCTGACCAGTATCGCAAGGGTGAAACCGTGCGTGCCGTAATCTTGCGCGTGGATAATGAGAACAATAATCCTAAGATTATCTTGAGCCGTACTGCACCTATCTTCTTGCAGCGCCTGTTGGAGGCTGAGGTTCCTGAAATTGCAGAGGGACTGATTGCTATCCGTCGCATAGCTCGTATGCCTGGTGAACGTGCCAAGATTGCTGTGGAGACTTTCGACGAGCGTATCGACCCTGTAGGAGCCTGCGTGGGTGTGAAGGGTAGCCGTGTACATGGTATCGTACGTGAGTTGTGTAATGAAAACTTAGACGTAATCAACTATAGCAGCAACGTGAAGTTGTTCATTCAGCGTGCTTTGGCACCTGCAAGAATTTCTTCAGTTAATATAGATGATGAAAACAAGAAGGCTGAGGTGTTCTTGCAGCCAGAAGAGGTGAGCAAGGCTATCGGTCGCAGTGGTATGAACATCAAGTTGGCTTCTATGTTGACTGAATATACCATTGATGTGTTCCGTGAGATTGACGAAAGTCAGGCTGACGAGGATATTTATCTGGATGAATTCTCTGATGAAATCGACCAGTGGGTTATCGACGCCATCAAGGGCATCGGACTTGATACAGCGAAGCAAGTGCTCAATGCACCTCGCGATATGCTCGTAGAAAAGGCCGACTTGGAGGAAGAGACTGTTGATAACGTATTGAAGGTTTTACGAGCAGAGTTTGAACAGTAATTCTCTAAAAATCGCATTACAAATAAGAGACAAAAGAAAAGGAGTATAAATAATAAATATGAGCATCAGATTAAACAAAGCACTACGTGAATTAAATATAGGACTTCAGACGGCAGTTGAATTCCTATCTAAGAGAAGTGACCTGGGAGAGGTCGAGGCAGAACCAAGCTTCAAGCTTAGCGATCAGCAATATAAGGCTCTGACCGATGCCTTCAGTCAGGACAAGAAGGTCCGTGACCAGGCGGAAAAGCTTTTCACCAAGAAAACAAAAGATAAGAAACGTGTTCCAGAGCAGAAGGAAGACCGTGAGGAGAATGCCGAGGTGTCTAATGGTAAACAACAGTTTAAACCATTGGGCAAGATAGACTTGGATAGCATCGGAAAACCTACTGCTAAGTCTGCTGCTCCTGAGAATCGTAAGGCGTCTGGAAAGGAGTCTGCTGCCGTCAGCTCTGCGCCTGTTACTAATGCTTCTAAGGCTGAAGTAAAAGCAAGTCATGAACATCAGAAAGGTAATGCTGGCGGACAGATGTCTCACCAGCATAAGCAGAATGGTGAGAGAAATAATGGCCAACAGAAGCAAAATAATCATAAGTCAATGCAAAATCAGGCTAACAACAATCAGCCACAACAAGGCGAGAAGCCAGCTGAAACGAATGCTTCTGGAAGCGTGTTCACCCTCAAGAGTGAGAAGAAATTCTCTGCCAATGAACCTAAGGTGTTGGGTAAGATCGATTTGTCTTCCTTGAATCAGAGTACTCGTCCTAAGAAGAAGAGTAAGGAGGAACGCCGCAAGGAACGTGAGGAAAAACTTGCACAGCAGCACAGTGAGAGAAAGAAACGCGTGCGTATCAACAAGGAACGTGTTGATATCAACGCTGAGGCTAACCAGGGTAATAATGGGGGCAACAAGAATAATGGTGGCAACCAGAACAACCAGAATGGTGGCAATAAGAAGAAAAAGAATAAGAACAGAAATAATAACAACAAGAGCGGCAATCAGAACAACCAGCGTCAGATAGAAGTTGACGACGAGGCTGTTGCACGCCAGGTAAAGGAGACTCTTGCTCGTTTGACCAGCAAGAGCCAGAACAAGAAGGGCGCTAAATACCGTAAGGAGAAGCGTGAGGCTGTTCAGGAGAAATTGCAAGATCAGGCTCGTCAGGAGCAGAAGGAAAGTAAGATCCTGAAACTCACGGAGTTCGTTACTGTAAGCGAATTGGCTACGATGATGGACATCAGCGTTACTCAGGTTATCTCTACCTTGATGGGTGTTGGTATCATGGTTTCTATCAACCAGCGTCTGGATGCAGAGACCATCAACATGGTGGCTGAGGAGTTCGGATTCAAGACCGAATATGTCAGCGCTGAGGTTCAGGAGGCTGTGAGCGAGGAAGAGGATGATGAGAACGACTTGGTTCCACGTGCTCCAATCGTAACTGTGATGGGTCACGTTGACCATGGTAAGACGTCTTTGCTCGACTATATCCGCAATACCAATGTGATTGCTGGTGAGGCGGGTGGTATTACCCAGCACATCGGTGCCTACAGTGTGACCCTGAAAAGCGGTCGCAAGGTAACCTTCCTGGATACTCCTGGTCATGAGGCGTTTACCGCCATGCGTGCCCGTGGTGCTCAGGCTACCGATATCGCCATCATCATCATCGCTGCCGATGACTCTGTGATGCCTACTACCAAGGAGGCTATCGCTCATGCTCAGGCTGCTGGTGTGCCAATGGTATTTGCTATCAACAAGATTGATAAGCCAGGTGCTAACCCAGACCGTATCCGCGAGGACTTGGCTAACATGAACCTGCTTGTTGAGGAATGGGGCGGTAAGTATCAGTGTCAGGAAATCAGTGCCAAGAAGGGTATTGGTGTTCACGATCTGCTCGACAAGGTGCTCCTTGAGGCTGATATGCTCGACTTGAAGGCTAACCCTAACCGTCGTGCTTCAGGTACCATCATCGAGTCTTCTCTCGACAAGGGTCGTGGATATGTTTCTACCGTATTGGTTGCCAATGGTACCTTGAAGGTTGGTGATATTGTTCTCGCCGGTACTTCTTGGGGTCGTGTTAAGGCGATGTTCAATGAGCGTAATGCCAATATCAAGTCTGCAGCTCCTGCAGAGCCAGCTATCATCCTCGGTTTGAATGGTGCGCCTACAGCAGGTGACCAGTTCCACGTAATCGAGACAGAACAGGAGGCTCGCGAAATTGCCAACAAGCGTGAGCAGTTGCAGCGTGAACAGGGCTTGCGTACTCAGAAGCGCTTGACCTTGGGTGATATTTCTCACCGTATCGCACGTGGTGAGTTCCACGAGTTGAACGTCATCGTGAAGGGTGATACCGACGGTTCTGTTGAGGCATTGAGCGACTCATTCATCAAGCTTTCTACCGAGAAGGTTCAGGTGAACGTAGTCAACAAGGCTGTGGGTCAGATTTCTGAGAACGATGTGATGTTGGCTTCTGCTTCAGATGCTGTCATCGTTGGTTTCCAGGTTCGTCCATCTGCTGATGCACGCAAGGCTGCTGACCGTGAGGGTGTTGAAATCAATACTTACTCTATCATCTACGATGCTATCGACGATATCAAGAGTGCGATGGTTGGTATGCTCGACAAGGTGAAGAAGGAAATCGTTACCGGTCAGGTAGAGGTGAAGCAGACCTTCAAGATTTCCAAGGTGGGTACTATTGCCGGTGGTCTTGTTACCGAGGGTAAGGTACACGCTAAGGATAAGGCTCGCGTCATCCGTGATGGTATCGTGATCCGTACTGCTGAAATCGGTGCCTTGAAGCGTTACAAGGATGATGTCAAGGAGGTTGTTACCGGTATGGAATGCGGTTTGAGCCTTGTCAACTACAACGATATCCAGGAAGGCGACGTTATCGAGACCTTCACAGAAATCGAGGTAGAGCAGAAACTTTAATCAAGTGAAGAGTGAAGAATGATGAACGAAAAGTGAAGATTTCATTTGTCTTTTCGCTCTATCCTATATATAATAAGGTAGGGATGAGTCCTTGGTGGCTTATCCCTATTTAGGGTTTAAATAACGAAAGGTTATTCTAAATAAAATGGCAGAGAAAGAACAAGAAAAGAATCAGTTTGTCAAGCAGGTGGCTGAGCAGAAATATGAATTCGGCTTTACTACTGATGTGCATACTGAAATCATAGAGAAAGGACTCAACGAGGATGTTGTGCGCCTCATCTCGCAGAAGAAGGGAGAGCCAGATTGGATGCTCGAATTTCGTCTGAAAGCCTACCATTACTGGAAGACGCTCAAGGAGCCAAAGTGGGGACACGTACACGTGCCACCTGTTGACTACCAGGAGATTTCATATTATGCAGACCCTTTGGCTAAGAAGCCAAAGAACAAGGAGATTGATCCTGAGTTGGAGAAGACATTCGATAAACTCGGTATTCCTCTGGAGGAGCGCTTGGCTTTGAGCGGTACCGCTGTGGATGCCATTATGGACTCTGTATCGGTGAAGACTACCTTCAAGGAGAAACTTCGTGAGAAAGGAGTCATCTTCTGCAGTATTGGTGAGGCTGTAAAGGAACATCCTGATTTGGTAAAAGAGTATTTAGGAACCGTTGTTCCTTATCGTGATAACTTCTATGCAGCCTTGAACAGTTGTGTATTCAGTGATGGCTCATTCGTCTATATTCCTAAGGGCGTCCGCTGTCCGATGGAGTTGAGCAGTTACTTCCGCATCAATGCCCGTAACACCGGTCAGTTCGAGCGTACATTGATCATCGCCGATGATGATGCCTACGTTTCTTACTTAGAGGGATGTACAGCGCCAATGCGTGATGAGAACCAGCTCCATGCAGCTATCGTAGAGATTATTGTCAAGGATAATGCTGAGGTGAAGTACTCTACCGTTCAGAACTGGTATCCTGGTGATGAACATGGTAAGGGTGGTGTACTGAACCTGGTAACCAAGCGAGGCGACTTGCGTGGTGTCAACTCTAAGTTGAGCTGGACTCAGGTAGAGACGGGTTCCGCAATTACCTGGAAGTATCCTTCCTGTATCTTGCGTGGCGATAACTCTGTAGCTGAGTTCTACAGTGTGGCTGTTACCAACAACTATCAGGAGGCTGATACAGGTACCAAGATGATTCACATGGGTAAGAACACCAAGAGTACCATCATCTCGAAGGGTATCTCGGCAGGTCATAGCCAGAACTCCTATCGTGGTCTGGTTCGTGCTACATCCAATGCCGATAATGCCCGCAACTACAGTTCCTGCGACTCTTTGTTGTTAGGTAGCGATTGCGGAGCACATACCTTCCCATACATGGATGCTCATAACGACACAGCCGTGTTCGAGCATGAGGCAACTACCTCGAAGATTTCAGAAGACCAGCTCTTCTATTGCAATCAGCGAGGCATTCCTACCGAGGAGGCTGTCGGCTTGATCGTAAACGGTTATGCCAAGGATGTGCTCAACAAGTTGCCTATGGAGTTTGCCGTAGAGGCACAGAAACTCCTGAGTGTTTCACTCGAAGGAACTGTAGGATAATCATCATTATTCTCGATGAAATCGATAAAAATTGACTAAAATTATGTTAGAGGTAAAGAATCTGCATGCTACTATTGCAGGCAAAGAAATATTGAAAGGTATCAACCTGACTATCAACGATGGTGAGATACATGCTATTATGGGACCTAACGGTTCCGGTAAGTCAACCTTGAGCGCTGTGCTCACAGGTAACCCTCTCTATACCGTAACCGAGGGCGAGGCTATCTTCAACGGCAAGAACCTCCTGGATATGAAGCCAGAGGATCGTGCCCGTGAAGGATTGTTCCTTTCTTTCCAGTATCCGGTGGAGATTCCTGGCGTATCTATGACCAACTTCATGCGTGCGGCTATCAATGCCAAGCGTGAGTATCAGGGCTTGGAACCATTGAACACCAGTGAATTCATGAAGCTGATGCGTGAGAAGCGTGCGTTGGTGGAATTGGATAGCAAGTTGGCTCGCCGTTCTGTAAACGAAGGCTTCTCGGGTGGTGAGAAGAAGCGCAACGAGATTTTCCAGATGGCTATGCTGGAGCCAAAGCTTTCTATTCTCGATGAAACCGACTCAGGTCTTGACGTGGATGCGATGCGTATCGTGGCAGACGGTGTGAACAAGATGCATACCGATCAGACTTCTGCCATCGTCATCACTCACTATGAGCGTTTGCTCGATATGATTAAGCCAAGTGTGGTTCACGTTCTTTATAAAGGTAGAATTGTGAAAACTGCAGGTCCTGAACTTGCCAAGGAGATTGAGACTCGTGGTTATGACTGGATTAAGGCTGAGGTAGATGAGAAATAATGAGGAGGATGGCTATGCTTTCAGAAAAACAATATTTAGATTTGTATCAGTCTTCTTCGAGAATGATCAAGAGGAACAGTGCTGAGGTTCTCAACGCAGTTCGTGATGCTGCATTCGAGGACTTCCGTCGCTTGGGCTTCCCTTCCCGTAAGGTAGAAAGATACAAATATACCGATATGAGCGCCATCTTCGAGCCTGATTATGGCTTGAATTTGAATCGCTTGGAAATTCCAGTAGATCCATACCAGGCTTTCCGTTGCGATGTTCCTAATCTGAGTACTTCACTTTACTTTGTAGTGAACGATGCTTTCTATAATAAAGCTCTTCCAAAAGTGGAGTTGCCAGAGGGTGTTATCGTGGATTCTTTGTGCAAGGTTGCTACGGAAAATCCCGAATTCATCGCAAAATACTATGCTAAGATTGCAAAAACGGATGAAGATGGTATCACTGCATTGAACACATTCCTGGCACAGGATGGCTTGCTCATCTATATTCCAAAGAATGTAAAGCTGGATCGTACCATACAGGTTATCAATATCCTTCGTTCGGATGTTGACCTGATGGTAAACCGTCGCGTTCTCATTGTCTTGGAGCAGGGAGCTGAGGCAAAGTTCCTCTTCTGTGACCATGCTGCTGACGATAAGAACTTCCTCGCTACTCAGGTTATTGAGGCATACGTAGGTGAGAATGCCAGTCTTGATCTCTATTGTCTGGAGGAGACTCATTATAAGAACCGTCGTGTCAGCAATGTGTATATCGAGCAACAGGCCAATAGCCGTGTGAACCATAACGTGATTACACTTCATAATGGTATCACCCGCAACCGTCTCGATCTGGTGTTCAAGGGAGAAGGTGCTGAGTGTTTCTGTAATGGTTGCGTGATTGCAGATAAGAATCAGGTGGTAGATAACAATACGCTCATCGACCACCAGGTGGGTCATTGCACCAGCAACGAACTTTATAAGTATGTGCTCGATGGAGAAGCACGTGGTGCTTTTGCCGGTAGAGTCTTGGTTCGTCATGGTGCCCAGAAGACTACTTCTCAGGAAACCAACCAGAATCTCTGTGCTACGAAGACTGCCCGTATGTTTACCCAGCCGATGCTGGAGATTTATGCCGATGATGTGAAGTGTGCGCATGGTAGCACGGTAGGTCAGTTGAACGATGCAGCCTTGTTCTACATGCAGCAGCGTGGTGTGAGCCGTGAGGAGGCTAAGTTGCTCCTTCAGTTTGCATTTATCAACGAAGTCATCGACAAGATGGAGCTGGAGCCATTGCGCGACCGCCTGCATCATCTCGTTGAGAAGCGATTCCGTGGCGAACTCAATAAGTGTGAGGGTTGCAAACTCTGTAAATAAATAATAAAGCGTTCCTCTGTTTGAGGAGCGCCTTTTTTAAACGATATAAAAGGTCTTAGGATTATGTATGATATAAATAAAGTACGTCAAGATTTCCCGATTTTATCGAGAACTGTATATGATAAACCGTTGGTATATTTGGATAATGCGGCTACAACGCAGAAACCATTGTGTGTACTTGATGCCATGCGCGATGAGTATCTTAATGTAAATGCCAACGTGCATCGTGGTGTGCATTATCTTTCTCAGCAGGCTACCGATCTTCATGAGGCAGCTCGTGAGACCGTACGTAAGTTTATCAATGCGCCTAAGATCGAGGAAATTATCTTTACCCGTGGTACTACAGAAAGTTTAAATCTTGTGGTTTCATCGTTCTGTGATGAGTTTATGAGCGAGGGCGATGAGGTGATTATTTCTACAATGGAGCACCATTCCAATATCGTGCCTTGGCAGTTGCAGGCTGCTAAGAAGGGAATTGCCATCCGTGTTATTCCTATTAATGATAAAGGTGAGATTAACCTCGATGAATTCACTCATTTGTTCACCGATCGTACTAAAATCGTAAGTATTGCCCAAGTGAGCAATGTATTAGGTACGGTGAATCCTGTAAAGGAGATGATCAGGATTGCGCATGAGCATGATGTACCTGTCATAGTGGATGGTGCTCAGAGTACTCCTCACTTTGCTGTGGATGTGCAGGACTTGGATTGTGATTTCTTTGCTTTCAGCGGACATAAGATTTATGGACCAACAGGTATCGGTGTTCTTTATGGTAAGGAAGAATGGCTCGATAAATTACCTCCATACCAAGGAGGAGGCGAAATGATTGAAAGTGTGAGCTTCGAGAAGACCACTTTTGAGAAGTTGCCTTTTAAGTTCGAGGCTGGAACTCCTGACTATGTAGCTACTCATGGTTTGGCAAAAGCCATCGATTATGTCTCTGCGTTAGGCATGGACAACATCGCTAAGCACGAGCAGGAGTTGACCCGCTACTGTATGGAACAGATGAAAACCATCGATGGAATCAGACTTTTTGGTGAGCAGGAAGGTAAAGATGCTGTTGTCAGCTTCTTGGTAGGAGATATTCATCACATGGATATGGGTACATTGCTCGACCGTTTGGGTATTGCTGTACGTACTGGTCATCATTGTGCACAGCCTCTGATGGATCGTTATGGTATTTTAGGAACCGTCCGTGCAAGCTTCGCCTTGTATAATACGAAGGAAGAAGTAGATGCTTTGGTAGCTGGTGTGAAACGTGTTGCTATGATGTTTTAGCAAGAGACTGATGTTTTAAATCAAGAACAACAGAATTTGAAGTTTATGCTGGAAAGTCATTATTATATGGATAAGATTGAGGCTGGTTGCGATGAAGCAGGTCGTGGATGCCTGGCAGGCAGTGTCTATGCTGCCGCCGTCATTCTACCTCCTGGTTATCAAAATCCAGATCTCAATGACAGTAAAAAGCTTACAGATAAGAAGCGTAAGGCACTCCGTGAACAGATTGAACGGGACGCTGTTGCTTGGGCTGTAGGTGTAGTTACACCCGATGAAATCGATAAAATCAATATATTAAATGCAAGTTTCTTAGCGATGCATCGTGCTTTGGATCAGCTGAAGGTTCGTCCGGAGGCAATCATTGTAGATGGTAATCGTTTTAAACCCTACAAGGATTTACCTTATACAACCATCGTGAAAGGTGACGGAAAGTATATGCCGATAGCTGCTGCCAGTATCCTTGCAAAAACTTACCGAGATGATTACATGGATGCTTTGGCTGAAGAATATCCGCAGTATGACTGGAAAGGCAATAAGGGATATCCTACCAAGAAGCATCGTGCAGCCATTAAGGAGTATGGTGTGACTCCTTATCATCGCATGAGCTATAATCTTTTGCGTTCCGGTGAATTAAGTCTTGATTTCAAGGATTAAGCATCTTTGAAGGCTTTCTTGCATTTCAGCAGACACCAGGCAAACCAACCTAAAAAGCAAGCACGGAGGCCCAAATGAATGTCTGCAGGTATGACTCCTAACGTGAAAGCAAATTGTGTCTCTAACAGGAGGGCAGTTTGCTTCATGCTGATTTCTTTTTCCAATACGGTGGAGTAATATTTGCGGAGCCATTCTACAGGCACTTTTATCTTACCTGCTGCGTTTCTGATACTATCAATGAGAAACTTTACGTCGGCAGATGGTTCAAACTGACGGTATTCTCCATTTGCAAACTGTTTTGCCAAATTACCTGATAAGATGATATTCTTTTCCATTTTCTTATATTTTAAAGGGTTTTACATATTGTTTTCCGATTCTGCATGCAAAATTAATGGGCTTTTGTGCAATATATGTTCACTTTCTGAGTTTTTATGTTAAAAGTGTTGTTGGGTTAAGGTCTATTAACAGAAATCAGAACCTTTTCCCTTAAAAACGGATCAACAAGGATTATGCGCCACGACAAGTTAGAAAAAGAAATGAATCTGATGCTTCTCCTTACCGAGAATCATCGTTATGAGGTAGATGCCATTTGTGACAGAATAGGCATTTCCCGCCGTATGCTTTATTATTATTTGGAGAGTTTCCGTGATTGGGGATTCAAGGTGGAGAAAAATGGAAAGATTTATAGTCTGGACAGAGAATCGCCTTTCTTCAAACATCTCTTTGAAACCATCAATTTCACAGAGGAGGAAGCCCTGACGATGCTCTCTATATTAAATAAGGTGGAGGATAATAATGCCATTATCCAGCGTCTGCGTCGAAAACTGGACCGTTTTTATGACTTAAACATCCTTTCTAATCCTCAATTACGTGAACAGGCTGCTCATCATGTGAGTGTGCTTTATGATGCCATCAAGCGTCATAGACTTGTGAAAATTATGAATTACTCTTCACCACACAGCAAAAGTATGAGCGACCGCGTGGTAGAGCCTTTCCTCATGATGAACAATAATAATGATGTGCGCTGCTATGAATTAAGTTCGAAGATGAACAAGACGTTTAAGGTGGCCCGAATGGGAGATGTAATTTTGCTTGATTTGGAGTGGAGTAATGAAGCAAAACATAAGCAGATGTTTACCGATCTCTTTATGTTTAGTGGAGATGAACGCTTATCGGTCAAGCTTCGTTTGGATCAGCTTGCATATAATGTTTTCGTAGAAGAATATCCAAAATCTGCCGATTTCATCGTGAAAGAGACGGAAAAATCATGGATTTTTGAAGCAGAAATGGCAAGTTATATAGGTATCTCCAGATTTGTTTTAGGCTTGTTTGGTCATATAGAGGTTATAGAAAGTCCTGCTTTCTATGACTATCTGAAAAAGGAGATTCAGATGATGTCAGAAAAAGCAGGACTGTAATCTAAAGTAATTGATATAATCTTGAGAAAATTAGAAATCAAGGGTGATTCCCTTGTCATCTATCTTTTTGTAAGTCTTGCCATTCACCGTTACGTTCTTCGAATTCTTGGCGTCGAAGGTGTGGGTCTTGGCACTCACCTTGATGTTTTCCAACTTCACACCATCGGTGCGGTTGATAACGATACCTTGTTGGGCATTGTTCACCTCCATATCCTTGATGCTGATGTTCTGCACTGGCATCTCTGGAAGACCATTGAAGTAGGCGGCACGGCGTGCGCCACGGCAGATGACGTGATTGATATCGATATTGCGGAAGGCTGGAGTGGTTTCATCTACCTTCTTCATATCTACCACCTGCTGCTTCTTCTGGTCGCCGTCGTTTAATGCTTCAACTGCTGATTTTCCACCATAATAGAGATCAAAGGTGATCACATCGGTTTGGATATCAAACATAGACATATCCTGGATGTAGATGTTCTCAACGACACCGCCACGACCACGGGCGCTCTTGAAGCGTAAACCAACATCAGTACCGAGGAACTGGCAATCACGTACCATGATGTTCTTGACACCACCGCTCATTTCGCTACCTACCACGAAACCGCCGTGACCCTTGAAAACGGTGCATCCATCGACAATCACGTTTTCACATGGAATGCCACGCTTTCTTCCGTCGAGGTCTTTACCGCTCTTGATACAGATACCATCATCGCCTACGTCAAAAGTAGAATTGACAATCAGTGCGTTCTTGCATGATTCCAAATCAAGACCATCACCATTCTGGGCAAAAGAAGGATTGCGTACCAGTACATCCTCAATAAGTACATTCTCGCACATCAAAGGATGGATATTCCAGGCTGGAGAGTTCTGGAAGATGACACCGTTGAGCCAAACGTTCTTGCAACTGATGAGACTTACCATCACAGGACGGAGATAGTCTTTCACCTCATTCCAACCTTCTTCGGTTGTAATGCCGAGAGGAACGTTCATTCCAGCGCCTTTTTCATCAGCTTTGAGAGCAGCCTCAGAAGGGAACCAGTAGTTAGGATTCTTGAAAGCACCGCCACGGGAAGTAATCTCTTTCCACTGGGCTGAAGTAACCTTTGCTTTCTTCAATGGACGCCAATATTCGCCGTTTCCATCGATGGCACCCTGACCGGTGATAGCCACGTTCTCTAAGTTCCTACCAGAGATAGGAGACTGGCAGCGACGGGTGTCAAGACCTTCGAAAGAGGTTTCTACGAGAGGATAGAGGTTGACGTCAGCAGAAAAGAGGATGACACCACCTTTTTCGATATGCAGGTTGATGTTGCTTTTCAGCGTGATAGGACCTGTAAACCATACACCTTGTGGAACAATCAGTTTACCACCGCCTTTCTGGTCCAGTGCATCAATCGCTTTCTTGAAAGCATCAGTACAAAGCGTAGAACCATCGCCGATAGCTCCGAAATCCTTGAGGTTAACCTCTTTGGCAGGGAATTGAGGGCGTGTTACCTTCTCCATCTGGAATGGAAGATTCTGGTAAAGCTCGTCATAGTTGTTGGTTTCTGCTGCCTGTGACGCAAAAGTTGCCAGGCATGCAAATACGAAACTGAAAAATTTCTTCATGAATTAATCTGGGTTTAATAGAGTTATTAATAAATAGCTATTATTTCTTGTTCTGCATATAGGTTGCAGTTGATGTTGCAAAAATACGCATTTAATTTCTTATCGCCAAATAAATGGGATATAATTATATCGCAAACGTTTTCGCTCATGGGGAATATAGCAATTTGCAGAATTTTCTTAGGAAAAACTTGCAAGTGTAGAAGATTTGTCGTATATTTGTGGCCGATACAACTCAATTAAACTTTTTGATATATTGCTTATGAAATGTATTCGTTTACACCTATTATTGTTAACCCTGTTGTTGATCTCTGTATCAGCATTTGCAGGACCACGTAGTTTCCGACAAGCCAAGCAGATAGCTGAGCGCCAGGCTGCTTTGTTGGGTATTGTCATGGATGAGTCTGCTGCATCACAGGCGAAGTCTTTCGGTTTTGGTGACAAAACTCAGAAATCTCAGGCTTCTGATCAGGAAACTGCCAGTTATTATGTTTTTCCTCATGGTGAGGGAAAGGGTTTCACGATTGTGTCGGGCGATGATTGTCTGCCGGAAATCGTGGGTTATACCGATCAGGGAACTTATGATGAGGCTTCTCTTCCAGAAAGTTATAAGAACTTCATGAAGGCTTATCAGGAGATGGTAGAGGCTGTGACCAAGGGCGATCAAGCTACTTTGCGCAATTTGGCAGAGGTAAAAGCTTACCGTTCTTCGGTAAATTCCACCCATTTCAAGGCAGTTTCTCCATTATTGGGTAATATTGCATGGAATCAGAGTAAGCCTTTTAATAATATGTGTCCGATTTATGATGGTAAAAATCGGGCTGTTACCGGTTGTGTGGCTACAGCTATGGCACAGGTGATGGCTTATTATAAGCATCCTAAACAATTGTTGCAGGATATTCCTGAATATACTAAGAAATGGTATGGCAGAGATGTAGCCGTTCCTGGTATCAGCAAGAGCGATGGTGTATATGATTGGGACAACATGTTACCTTTCTATAGTAGTGCCGAGGGTAGTTATTCCGAAACTCAGGCTAATGCTGTAGCCAAATTGATGTTCCATTGTGGAGCTGCCGTGCAGATGGGTTATGGTAGTTCGTCGGGTGCAAATCTTACACCAGCGCCCTTGGCTAAATATTTCGGATATGATGCCGATATGATGCTGGATTTATCCCGCTCTTTATATTCTCTGGCAGAATGGACTCAGATTCTTGACAATGAATTGGCTGCTGGACGTCCGGTTTTCTATTCAGGTTCTTCTACCGATGGTGGTCATCAGTTTATCTGTGATGGTTCCGATGGACAGGGACTTTATCATATCAACTGGGGCTGGGGAGGCTATCAGAATGGTTATTTCGATGTTACGATCTTGAATCCTGAGAAGGGTGGTGTCGGCTCCGGTAATGCACAGGATGGTTACAACCGCAGTTGTAGTATGTTGGTTGGTGTGGCTCCTGATAATGGTAAGGTAGATGAGCCTGTAGCACCTTTCGCTCCTATTGTGCAGAGCTATTGGGATAAAATGTCTGTTTTTGAACTGACTAAGGATACAAGAAATCAGGTTTCAGATAAATTTGCTTTGAAAATACAAAACTATTTCTGTAATCAGAGTCGTCAGAATATGACAGGCTCTATCGCTTATGGTATATTGAAGTCTGATGGTACTTATGTTCCAATTTCTGGGGTTAAGGAATTCTCTATTAAGGGTATCCAAGATAATGGCGGAACTTATGGTAAAACTTTCTTATTTGAATTTGATTATGCTTTCCCAATCGGACAGACCACGATCTATGCGATTTACAGTACCGATCATGTTCATTGGAACAAATGCGCTAATTTCGAAATGCGGCCTTATGTCGTTGAGGCTACAGCTCAAAAACTGACTCAGGTTCGCTCGCAATTGAAAGCAGATATCACTCCAACCGAAGAACTATTGGGTGGATTAACCAATGGCTTTGAAATTACTATCCAGAACCAGGGTGATATCGAATATTTGGGAGCCATCAATATCTTCAGCAATACGACTGCTACTATGCCAGACCAAGCCGCGATGGATGTGTATGTCACGGTTCCTGCGCATAGTTCTATTACCAGAAAAGTAGAGTTGTCTCCTTCGGAAGGTGATTTATATCTTTGGTTGACTGATGTAGGAGCAGAAAATGTCTTTGTTAATGGCAAAAAGTTTACGGTGGGAGCTACACCTGCAGCCCCTGTATTCACAGTTGTAAAAGCATGGACCAATGCGGCTCCAAATGAATATGAGACCGAAAAGGCGACTTATGGTAGTAATAAAGTGAAAGCTCCAAAGACGAATGATGCTTTTGCCCAATTCAACTTTGTTATCAAGAACGATGGAGGTACAGCCTTGCTGAAATATGCCTTGATAGCATATAGTACGAATGAAAGAAGCTTTGTTCCTCGTTTTGAGACGGTACGCATTCCTGGTAATGGAGCGACCACTACGATTTCTAAGTCTTTTGACCCTAACGAGTTGGGCGGCAATACAATCATCTCTGATTTGTGGTTCATGAGTTTGACAGATAATGAATATTACGATATTCCAACCACTTTGTCTAAAAACAGACTTGATATAGTTTCGGGTGGCTATTATTCGTTTGAGCCATTAGAAATGGTTGTCTATGTAGCTGGTCAGCCTTCTGGTATTTCAACCATTTCCTTGAACAAGGGTATCTATGGTGGCAATGGCGAGATTATCATATCATCTGACCGCTCTCAGACCGTAAAGATCTTTAATCTGAGTGGACAGAAAGTAACTTCAGTTGCAGTTCAGGCAGGTGAAAGACAAGTGATTCCTGTGCCTTCAGGCATTTATATTGTAAATGGAATCAAAGTGATTGTGAAGTAATACCATCGTGATGGTGGAGATAAAGAGAAAAGTCCCACAGATTTCACAGATTACACAGATATTTTCGACGCCAAAACTTAAATCTGTGTAAATCTGTGAAATCAGTGGGATAAAAAAAAGAGCCACAAATCTTTCGATTTGCAGCTCTTTGTACCCAGACCCGGGATCGAACCGGGATGGATTGCTCCACTGGTGTTTGAGACCAGCGCGTCTACCGATTCCGCCATCTGGGCGAATGCCTCTCGGCTTATTTGCGGTTGCAAAGGTACTAATAATTTTTGAACTGGCAAACTTTTTGCTGACTTTTTTTCAAAAAAATGCATTTTTATTTCGAAAACACTAAATTTTTGTTGTTTTTCACCTTATCTATATTAATTTGTGGAAAAAAACTTGGTTGGTTCACATATATTTTTTACCTTTACATCAGAATTTCAAAACTAACAATTAAGTTTCTTAATATATGACAATAAATGATAGCAACAATTATTGCGTGATACTCGCAGGTGGTAAGGGTAGAAGACTTTGGCCATGCAGTCGAAGCAATTACCCGAAACAATTTATCGATTTCTTCGGGGTGGGGCGTACCCAGTTGCAGCAGACCTACGATAGAATGGTGAAGATTGTGCCTGCCGACCATATTTTTATCAATACTAATGAGGAATATGTGGAACTGGTCAGGGAACAGTTGCCTCAGATTCCTGCTGAACGAATCATGGCAGAACCGATTCATCGCAATACGGCTCCAAGTGTAGCTTGGGCAAACCATCGTGTTTCGCAGTTGAATCCGAAAGCCTGCTTGATTACCACTCCTTCCGATCAGGCTGTTTTCAATGAGGAGGCATTCAAGGAAAATGTACTGAAAGGACTGGCTTTTGTTGCTGAAAACGACAGATTTCTCTCGTTAGGTGTAAAACCAACCCGTCCTGAACCAGGATATGGTTATATCCAGTTGGGCGATGCAGAAGGGGATAATCTCTATAATGTTCAGTCATTTACAGAGAAGCCTGAGCGTGATTTTGCCAAAATATTTGTTGATAGTGGTGAATTTTATTGGAATACAGGTATTTTCATTTCCAATGTCAAGCATTTACGCGAGAGTTTTTCTCAAATTCTGCCTGCTGTACTGAGAGGTTTCGATGAGTCTTATCGCACTTTTGATGTGGAGACAGAGAATGCCTATATGAAGCAGAATTTCCCTTCATATCCAAATATCTCCGTAGATTATGCCATCTTAGAGAAGTCAGACAATGTATCTGTATTGAAGTGTGATTTCGGTTGGGCTGACCTCGGCACCTGGCACAGTATCTATGAGGCAATGCAGAAGAGCGAGGATGATAATGTGATCATAGATAGTGATGTCATGATGGAAAACTGCCATCGTAATGTCATCAAACTGCCAAAGGGCAAACTCGCAGTTCTCAATGGTTTGGATGGTTTCATTGTAGCAGAGAAGGACAATGTACTCTTGATCTGCAAGAAAGAAGATTCCTCTGCATTGGTTCGCAAATATGTGAATGAAGTGCAAATGAAGAAGGGCGAAGAATACATTTAATTAAATGAGAAATGACAAATGAGAAATGAGAAATGCAGCAAGATAGCCGTTCATTTCTAATTTCTCATTTGTCATTTGTCATTTCTTAGTCTTTCTCATTTTTTTGAAATTCTGTGTAGATCTTGTTAGAGATTTCCTTGAATTCCTCTTCAGTCAGTTTGAGATGTTCTTTGCGGAAGTTGACATCAGCCTCACTGTTCATAGGGATGAGGTGGATGTGTGCATGAGGAACTTCCAGACCCAAAACAACCTGTGCCACTTTTTTGCAAGGGAAAGCAGCCTTGATGGCCTTTGCCACTTTCTTGGCGAATACTTCAAACTCAGCGAGGTCTTCGTCTTCCATATCAAAGATATAATCCACTTCCTTGCGAGGAATGACCAATGTGTGTCCCTTGCCGATAGGACTAATGTCTAAAAAAGCGTAGAACTTATCGCTTTCTGCGCACTTGTAGCTGGGAATCTCTCCCGCTGCAATCTTAGAAAAAATACTTGCCATAATCTCTTTCAATTAAACATTTATAATAGAAACTTTATTTCTTTCTCTTCGCATCATTCTCATTTGATATTATATTTAGTGGGCTTACATGTCATAATAAATAAAAGGAACTGCCATAAGGGCTTGGGAGCCGATATGATAGTTCCTTTATTTTTATTCAAATGAGATTTTGTCGATACGTAGCTTGATGGTGCCGCGAGGAATCTTGATTTCTACAATCTCGCCCACCTTCTTGTTGAGCAATCCCTGTGCGATAGGAGTCTTGATGGAAATTTTGCCTTCCTTCAAGTTAGCCTCGCTTTCGCTCACGATAGTATATGTCATCTTTGCCTTGTTGACCATGTTGGTCATTTCCACCTTAGACATAATCTGCACGCAATCGGTGCTCAACTGCTTGGTGTCGATGATCTTAGCCTCGGCAATGGTGAGTTTGATACGATTGATCTTATCTTCAAGATGAGCCTGTGCCTCCTTAGCGGCATCATACTCTGAGTTCTCACTTAGGTCACCCTTGTCTCGGGCTTCAGCAATTGCGGCTGATGCCTTTGGGCGCTCTACTGTAGTGAGCTGTTTTAGTTCTGCTACGAGTTTATCGTAACCTTCTTGTGACATGTAAGCCATAATTCTTCTTATTAATTTATAGTTATTAATGTGATTTCTTAGAGGGGTAAAAAATAAAGAATCCCGGTGCCAGTTAAGCACCGGAATCCTGTATCTTTTATCTCTATTGAATTATCTTTGTTTTTCTATTCTTTTGCAAAGATAGGACTTTATTTCCATATCTCCAAACTTTTTCAATGAAATTTCTCAAAAAAGCCGCCTTTTCCTTTTATGTATTCCATTAAATCATTAAAAATCTGATTATTACGGAGAATTTCAGGATTACCGGTCATAATCATTTGCCTTCTTGCACGAGTGATGGCTACGTTCAGTTTACGGTCGATGATATGACCGTCTTCTATAAAACTGTTTCCTGCCAGGAAGTCCAGTTGCCAGATGTTCTGGATGGTAAAACTGTAGATGATGACATCACGCTGGCTGCCCTGGTATCTTTCTACGGTGTCGATGCTGATTTTCTCCAGTTCTGGAATACCAAGTTTCTCGATTCCCTTTCGCACCATGGCTATCTGGTTGCGGTAAGGTACGATGACTCCCACTGTTTTCTGACTATCGAACTGATCTCCGTAATATCGGTGTATGCGGCGAAGTATATCTACTACGATTTCTGCTTCGTTGGCATTGATCTTGTCGGAAATATTCGGCTCCTTGCAGAATTCTGATGGTATGAATATCATACGATGATTCTTCAGATGTTCATCGAGTTCATCCTCTGATGGGAGAGAATAGGCAAGTTGGGTTTCCAACTGGTGCTTGCATGGCACCGGTTCCAGTTGTTCCCGGCGATAGAACATCTTGTTTGGGAACTCGGCTATTTCCGGATGCATTCGTCCTTGACGGCGCAAAATGCCGATGAAATCGGTACGATGCTCATGGTCTTCCCAGCGGATGAGGCGCTCGAAAAGGGAGTTGCGGCAGTTGGTAAGGCAGATGTCCTGTAGAATACTCATATCCATCAGGCTGTTCTGCTGACTGTCGTTGATGGTAGGAATGGCAGAGTCCTGTTCACTCTGCTGTACCACTGCTGGCAGTTGTTTATAGTCTCCGATGAGGATAAACTTGTCTATAGCTGAAAGCAATCCGATGAGATTGGGTTCCAGAATCTGACTCGATTCGTCGATGATGGCAAGCTTGAAATGCTTCAGATTGAAGATGAAAGGCTTGGAGGTCATCATCGAGGTTGTTCCCACGATGACGCGCGTACCTATTATATATTGTTTGATGGCTTCCAACTTCGGACATTGGGCAATGGCTTTTTCTATCAGATATGGACGGAATCGTTCATCGCAGGAATATTCGCTACCGAGTCGCAGAAATGGGATCCCGGAATCTACCAGCATTTCGCAGATTTCATCCACGGCACGGTTGGTATAGCTCATCAGTAGGATAGAGGAGGTAGGCTTTTGAGCCGTCTTTCCACCAGCGGCGATGCTTTCTGCTGTCGGCATTCCTGTTCCATCGTTCAATGCTTCTTCTACCATAAACTTCAAGGCACGACTTGTCTTTCCTGTTCCCGGAGGTCCCACGAGCAGAAAGTAATCCTGTGCCTGTTTGGCTCTCAGGATGATATCGTCAAGTACATCGTCATAATGTCTGGTCAGCGTGAGCGAGGTGTTGCGGCGGGGAGGGCGCTGACCTAATAGTAAGTCGCGCTTCTCTTGTGGCGCACAGATAAACTGGTGCAGATTGCGGATGCTTCCACCGGTGCTGGCATCGGTAGAACCATGCTCGATAGCGTATGGCTTGTCCATTTCGAAGATGTCAGCATTCTGTTGACCATCGTTGAGATGTACCACGATTTCATGGGAATGAATCTCCTGCAATACACCTTTATATAATATAGCTTTCCTGACGTCTGGTTCTTCTTTCTGTTTGTAGGTATAGAGATATACCATGTCGCCGATACGGAAATTGGGCAGGAAGTCCTTGCCTTGGTCGGGTACGCTCAGGGTAATGGTATCGTAACCGCTACCTTCTCCACTCTGATCCTTTCTGATGATATGGAGGTCGGTATAGATGTTGCCCGCATCCTTTTTCTCGGCAAGGGGCATCGTCCAGAGATCGCTGCTCGAAGTATTGGTTCCTTCCTGGGCACCTACTTTGGAAATCATCTGTTCGCGGAGCACAAAAGTCATCATCCTGCAGAAGTAGGCTTCTTCTAAAGGACTGAGTGCATGAAGCGGGTCGGTGATGTCTGCCAGTTGTGGCTTCAGGTACTTGTTGTAGAAGAAGTCCTGGGTGCCTGCTACATTGAGAACATCAGGGGTAAACTCATTCAGCGCATGCTCGAATCCCTTCTTGGCTATTTCAAAAGAAGCGGCAACGAGTTGGTTGCGATATTCGATGGCTTCCCTGAAAAGTTTCTGGTAATAGGCTACCACCATCAGTCCGTTCTGCGGCTGATACTTGGAGTAGAGCAGACGGATGTTGACGAGATTGTTGCCCAACTTGAAGTTGTGCTGCAATACACCATAGTAGAGCAGCAACTGTACATAGTGGGGCACCAGCTGGAAACTGTGGTAGTTAGGGTCTGCCTGATGGTTCTCGATATTGAGGTTTCGTCCTGATTTCTGTTCTACGAGAAGTTTGCAGTCGGTGGTCATCAGATCGACACGTCCCTGTATGCCAAGGGCTTCACACACGAATGACGGCTCCAGGATGGCTTTCTTCCGGTCGTAGATGCCCTCGCCCCGAAAGGCATTCATCTGTGCCTGGGAGACGGTGCGGGGGAAGAGAATATCCACTACCTGCTGCAGATTGTAAGCCTGCAGGTTGGCATCGGTATAGAATTTCTTGGCATCAAACCAGGGGCAGGTGCAAAATTCCAGAGCCTTTTCTCTGAAATTGCTCTTGATGGTTTCGTTCACCTGATACTTGCCATGCGAATTGATGATATCGTCGAGCGCAGCACCGGCAAAGTTACCAAGTAGGGTAGCCTGGGTGTTGGCACGGGGTTTCATCAGATTCAAGAGATACAGCAGGGGATGATGACCGAACTCGGTAAAGCAGGCTGCGATACTACTGATGTCAATGAGATAATCCGGTTCAACGATGATGAGTCGGGGCGTGATGACTGGTTGACGTATCTGACAGTCGAGCAGGTTGAGCTGCATGCCTTCCTCCAATATTTCGCAGAGATAGGTATGGTCGATGCCGTTTGCCTCATCTTTGAGACAAACGAGATGTTCTTCCTCATCAGTATCATGGTCGATATCCACATGGATGAAGTCCGAGTCCCAGTTTTTCACGATGCAGCGGATGCGTCGGTTGCTGATGTCGAGTCCCTTCTGGTAGGGGCGGTTGGTATGTGGGATGAGAACGGTCAGTTCATGTGGAATATCAGTCTGGAATACGGCAGAGATGAAGATGGCGAGTGCACGGGCATCGTACTTCAGGTCTTCCTCCGATAGAGGTTCCTGCTTGTTGCTGTGCCGGCGCATGGTCTGGATGGCAATCTTGTCGGCTATTTTGATGCCATGTACCTTGCAGAGATAATCCACCTGGGCGAAAAGGTTACCGAAAGCTTGTTTCGTATTCTTCACTCCTTCGTGGCAGCAGAGGATGAGCGTATCGTGCATCATCTTGTTGCGTGTAGCAGGTTCCAGGTCAGGAAGTATCAAGAGTTCCCTTACCCGCAGGAAAAGTTCTGTGGCGGATATGTTGTTTTGATTCATAGGCAACAAAGTTACGAAAATTATAAATACTCTTATAATAAAGGTATTTATAATTATTGATAATTAACTGTTAACTTTGGGGATCTGCTAATTGTGGACACCTCTTTTGAAAGAAAAAAGCAAAAACCGTGGTAATTTCGTTAAAATTACCACGGTTAACTTTCATTATTCTTCTATTTTGTTATTGAAATAATTGGTCAAGAGTTATCAGGTGATTGATGATACTTGCATGCATATTGGAACTAAGTCCCATTGTTGTCACCAAAACTGTTTGTATTGAGCGAGTCTTGTTATGCATCTTGCTATTTGCGAAAGCGTCTATCTTGTGACGTATATTCTCCTCGGCATCTTGTGTGATAGTAAAATTACCTGTTGAAAATTTCATTTCGCAGAGATAATCTGTTTGAGCACTTTTACTCTCCATGACTAAATCTATTTGGGCACCTTTTCCGTCTTCAGCTTTTCCACACCAACTGTAGTTTCTTTCCACCGAATGGATGCGTAGAGTGTCTTGTATGTTTTGCAGATGCTCTATGCTCAGAAGTTCAAACGTATCTCCAGCCCATGTGTAGAATGTGGCTGTCCCATGGATAGTGTTCCATCCTCCTTGTTTGACTTGTTTGCCATGAACAAATCTCAGATAGAATAGAGAAAAGAAATCTTTTAGCTGATATACAGTTTCGACTCTTTCCTTTCCATAACGGGGATACTCTCTCGTAATTCCTGATTCTCTCAGGTTGTCAAGTAGCTTTGTCAGAGTACCCCCGGTTTTGATACCTGTAGCCTTGGAAAGCTCTGATTGAGTCATTCCATAGAACTTGCTGCCAATAGCTTTGACGATGTCTACGTATTTTTCTTTGCTAGAATAAAGTCCTGTATAAACATCTTTGAATTCCTGATGAATCAATTCATCAGCAAAGAATATGCTGTCAATGTTGTCTGTCATTGTTCTATCGTTGCGGAGCTTATCCAGATAATAGGGGATTCCACCTATAGCCATATAACTCACGCACATTTCATAGCGTGAGAGATGAAAACCATTTTTCTTGTAGTACTTTTCGCATTCTGCTAGAGTGAAAGGGAATAGTTTGATGGTTTCCGTGAGTCTTCCATGCAGGCCTCCATAGTCATGTATCACATTATCAAGCATCCAACTTGTAGCCGATCCACAGACAATGAGTATAATATTTCGTTCACTGTCTGCCCATGAATTCCAAAAATATCCCAGTTCTGCTATCATTTCTGATGATTGAGGTCCTGCAAGCCATGTAAGTTCATCGATAAAAATGATTTTCCTTCTGTTTCTTTTTCCTTCCAGAACTTTTCTCAAAAGTAAGAATGCCTCTCTCCAACAAGTGGGTTTGGACTCCTTTGTTGATAATCCTGCAATCACTAACGAATCATAGAAATGCGCAAGTTGAAGTTGGCGATAAGACTCATAGTCCTTGTCTCCGTCTTTAATATAAGTGCCTACTGCTTTGAAGAGAATCTTCTTTCCAAAGCATTCGCTTACGAGATAAGATTTGCCTACTCTTCGACGGCCATAAATGGCTACAAGTTCAGACTTCTTAGACTTGTATATTCTATCGAGTATATTTATCTCTTTATTTCTTCCTATGATTTTTGCGTAACTCATTGTAAGATAGTTTTGTAATGTTGGTTGCAAAGGTACGTTTTTTTTAGGAAAATGTCAAGGAAACTACTTAGAAAATCAGCGAAAACGATTAAAATTTCTTGCTTTTCGCTGATTTTCTAGAAAGAAATTGCACTTTTCTTCTGATTTTGATGCAGGAAAATTACACTTTTCCTATAAAAATGATGCCCTAAAACAGCACTTTTCTGATTCTTTCTTAAAATTCCGATAAGAATCCTATTTGGCTGCAAAATAATAAAAATAATGAAGAAAACCTTGCGGATTCAAGAATATTTCGTAAATTTGTAGTCCTCTATATTATTAATAAGGTATAAAGACTTAGATTATGACAAAAGAAGAATTGATGCATAGAGCCATTGAGCTCTCAGAAAATAGCGTAAGAAACGGTGGCGGTCCTTTTGGAGCGGTCATTGCCAAGGATGGAATCATCATTGCTGAGGCTTCCAATAGTGTGACGATTGACAAGGATCCTACGGCTCATGCAGAGGTAAACTGCGTACGACAGGCTTGCTTCAAACTGAAAACCTTCAATCTGGAGGGTTGCGAAATCTATACCTCCTGCGAGCCTTGTCCGATGTGCTTAGGTGCCATCTATTGGTCACATCTCGATCGTATCTATTATGCCAACGACCGAAAGGATGCAGCCAAGATTGGTTTTGATGATGAGTTTATCTATGAGGAAATAGACCGCAAGATAGAAGACCGTCACAAGCCGATGATTGCGCTGATGAGAGATGAGGCGTTGGGGGCTTTCCGTATGTGGAAAGAGAATACGGCTAAGACGGAATACTAAAGCTTTTAGAATAAAGCTAAAAACTAAACGAGGCTCTGATGAAATGAATTGACATCAGAGCCTCGTTCGTATAGTTATCTGCCGATGGAAAAATAACGCGATAGGCAGTTGGAAATTTCTCCTTGGGCAGGGAAGATTTTTTTCCTGGGCAGGGAAAAATGAAAGTGGGGGTAAGGGTACCGTTTGGCTCCCTCTTTGTTATTGTCCTCCTAATCTATCAAAAAAGGTGACAATCTCCTCGAATGTCTTGAATTCATCGCTGCCATATTCGATCGTTGTTCCCATGAAATCCTCTGCTGGATGTGGGTCGATGAAGTAGTCACCATAGAGCAGATTCTTCTGATTGGTGAAGAGAATATGGTTGTAGGCTGGGGTAGAAAGATATTCCTCCACCCAGGTCTGTACCTTTGCCATATACTCATGGTCGTTGGTAGGTGCTGAGGCTACGATATATACATTGTAGTATTCGATGAGCATCTCGTAGGCCTTGTGCATACTGCTTGTGGCTTTCCAGTAACTGTCGTGCAAAGCGTCGAAATCGATATATACGATAGGGCGTTCCTTCCCGTTTTGCTTGTCATCTATCCAGCGGATGACCGGACAGAGATAGTGGAAGGCTACCTTGTCGATGAGGCGGTGCTCGCCATGGAAGCGGATGGCATTGGGATAATGCTCATGGAAGAGGTCGAAGGTATGCACTACTGGGTCCTTGTCTCCGAAGAGACCATATACCCTTGCCTGTTCCTCTGGAGTGATATCCTGAAAGCATCGTTCGGTAATGTCACGGTATTCCTTGATGAGTCCTTTGGTCACCATCAGTTCGTTGACACCATCCTTTCGTGGATTCTGAAATTCCTGTTTACCGGTCATACTGCTCATGGTATTGCCCATTTCGAAAGCTGGGTTTACGAGGATGCGGTCGGTACCTTTCAGCATTTCTGTGTACATACCGCCCATGGAGGTACCGATAATCAGGTCGGGTTTCTCTGTTTCCTGCAACTTGAGGAGCATTTCCATACCTTCTTCCGGATGTACGGGTATGTCTTCAGCCACGAAGGTAGCATTGGGCATGAGATCCTGAAGCATCTTTACAGTTCCGCTCTGTCCGGAAGAGAGGAAACCGTGAACATACATGATTTTCTTGCCCGACATGAGGTCGGGGAATTGCTTGATATATGGATTTTCCATTGTCTTTGAATTTTTAATTGCCCTGCAAAAGTACATCTATTTGCAGACAAATCAAAATAAATGGGAGAGAAATTTCACTTTTTCAGTTTTTCTTTGTACTTTTGCGCCATCTTTTTGGACTCCAAGAGGTTCTTTTCGAAAATTCTATTAGATTTTTATCGAAATATAATAACATACGACATGAAACAGTCAATAGAAAATCTCTACAAGCTTGACGGTAGGGTGCCCGTCGGTAAAGCACTCCCATTTGGTCTTCAGCATGTGCTGGCAATGTTTGTAAGCAACATTGCGCCAATCATGATTCTTGCCGGTGCCGTCGGGTTGGACAGCTCTATCAGCGCCGTTCTTATCCAGAACTGTATGGTTATCGCCGGTATCGGTACTTTGGTACAGCTCTATCCGGTATGGCGCATCGGTTCACGCCTCCCTATCGTGATGGGTATCTCCTTCACCTTCCTTTCTCTTGCCATCAGCATTGCTGCTGCCCATGGAATGGGTACGCTCATCGGTGCGGTTATTATCGGTGGTCTCGTGGAAGGTACACTCGGACTTTTTGCCAAGTATTGGATCAAACTGATTCCTCCTGTAGTAGCCGCTACGGTGGTTACAGCCATTGGTTTTTCACTTCTTCTTGTGGGTGCCAATTCGTTTGCCGGAGGTCAGGGTGCTGCGGATTTCGGTAGCATGAACAACTGGATTGTGGGTTCTGTCACCTTATTGGCTTGTCTTCTCTGTCAGATTTTTGCCAAGGGATTCCTTCGCTCTCTTTCCGTGCTCGTAGGTTTGATAGTGGGTTATATCCTTGCTTGTTTTATGGGTATGATAGACTATAGTGGTCTTACCAATCTTTCTATCATTGCCTTGCCTCGTATTCTGCCTTTTACTCCAGAGTTTAATATAGGTGCCATCCTTTCTGTTGTGGCTGTATATCTGGTTTCTGCTACAGAGACCATCGGTGATACGTCAGCGCTTTGCAATAGTGCCCTGAAGCGTGATCCTAATACCAAGGAGATGGGTGCGGCTGTCTGCTGTGATGGTTTTGTAAGTTCGGTTTCTGGTCTTTTCGGATGTACTCCTATTACATCTTTCAGCCAGAACGTAGGCTTGGCTGCCATGTCGGGCGTGGTCAATCGCTTCACAATCGCCATGGGTGCCATCATCATGATTATCGGTGGTGTATTCCCTGCTATCGGTTATGTTCTTACAACCATTCCGCAGGCTGTATTAGGTGGATGTACTATCATGATGTTCGGTAGCATCCTCTTTGCAGGTTTCGGCATGATGGCACGTACGGGTTTCTCCCAGCGCAATATGGTGATTGTGAGTCTCTCGCTCAGTGTGGGTCTCGGTTTCACTCAGGCAACGGGTATGTTTAATATCTTCCCTGAGATTGTACGTACCGTATTTGCAGACAACTGTGTGGCTGTAGTGTTCCTGCTCGCAGTTATTCTGAATCTTGTATTGCCTAAGAATTTGGAAAAATAAAAAAGACAGGTCATCATTTTCTTATCCGGCGGAATAGAGCAGGAATGGGAATGATGGCTGTTAATCATCAATCATATCAATTTCAAATCAGAATAATGGATTTACTGAAAGAAAGAATTATGCAGGAAGGCAGATGCTTTCCTGGAGGAATCCTGAAGGTGGATAGCTTTGTGAACCATCAGATGGATCCTATCTTGATGATGGACTTGGCGAAGGAGTTTGTCAGACTCTTCAAGGACATCAAGTACAACAAGATTGTCACAATCGAGGCTTCGGGTATTGCTCCTGCCATTATGGTGGGTTACCTGACCCATCTTCCTGTAGTCTTCGTAAAGAAAAAGAAGCCAAAGACGATGGAAGGTATGATTACCTCGGTGGTTCACTCTTTCACCAAAGACTGTGACTATACGGTATGTGTAAGTGACAGTTATCTGACTCCTGATGATCATGTCATCTTCATCGATGACTTCCTTGCCAATGGTAATGCTTCCAAGGGTGTGATGGATCTCTGTGAGAAGGCTGGTGCCACGATTGAGGCAATGGGTTTCATCATCGAGAAGGCATTCCAGCATGGTGGTGATTTCCTGCGTAAGGAAGGTATGCGTTATGAAGCGCTCGCTACCGTAGAGAGCCTGGATGATTGCAAGATTGTCTTGAAGTAATCATCTTTCAATTAGATATACATAAAAATGCAGTAGTACTTCGTTGGCAGATGAAGCCTACTGCATTTGCTTATGAAGCCTATTGCATTTGCTTATGAAGTTAACTTCGATGTGCTTTGAAGTTAACTTCGTTATTTGATGATTTCGGCAGCGTAGGTTCCCATCGCTTTATAACCTGTTGGATTCGGGTGGAGCCAGTCGTTGCTCACATATTCTTTTTTCATACGTCTGTCATCCTTCGGGTCCTGAAGAAGTTTGGCAAAGTCGAGGATTCCATCCACCTCTTTGTTCTTGGCTTGGTTGCGAATCCATTCGTTCACGGTTTGACGTGCTGCTTCATGGAAGGGAGAGTAATATCCTGCTCCCTTGAAAGGGGTGATAGTGCCCAAATAGACTTTTAATCGGCGTGCCTTTGCCTTCTTGATCATTGCCTGATAGCTCTCGATGAGTTGACGTGCTACGGTTTCGCTATATCCGCTTTTGGCGGCACCTATATCATTTATTCCTTCAAAGATAATGACTTTTTTCACTCCTGCCTGAGCCAATACATCTTTGTCGAATCTTTCCTTTGCCAAAGCACCGAATCCTCCTGGCACCACCATACGGTTGTTGCCAATGCCGAGGTTGAGTACGCCTTGGTTGGTAATTTTATATTTCAGTTGGAGCATCTCCGACATGACGTCTGGCCAACGGTTCTGGGCATTGTCGGTAGAGCATTTTCCGTCGGTAATGGAATTGCCTATGATGGCGATGCTGCTGAGGTCAGTCTTCATTGTATATATGTCGATGCCGCTGATGTTGTACCAGTGGTTCTCTCGGAAAGCCTTCTCGAAGTTGGAGTGGGCATTGGTTACACCTTTCATGATATAAGAGGTGGTGCGGGAACCCATGTGGACGGTAGGGACTGTTGGGGCGGAAGTATAGTTGATGGTGATGGCAAGTCGCTGGAGAGGCTTGAGGTCATAGGGCAGGGCATCGCTTGTGATGCTTTTACCAGCTGGAATCGTAACCTTGTATTGATTGCCGAATTTGAGATATTTCGCACTCTTGGGGTCGATGGCGAAAGAGTCTTTGGCATGGGCAATATAGATAGAACGGATGACAACCGGTTCGGTACTATAGATATTGCTCAGTTTCAGACGAATCATATCGCCTCCGATGCTCACCTTGACCACCTGTCTCACGGAGCGGTTGGACATGTTGTTATTATAGGGCATGAAGCTCTTCACGACGGTTTGTGGGGCAGTAGCCCATGTGCCTATCCATCCCTGTGCCGTAGCATTGATTGTTATAGCGCAGAGGAAAATAAAAAATGCAATAATTCTTTTCATTCTTCTCTTATAATATGTGATATATAAAAAGGGGCGATGCATTTTTCAGCACCGACCAACCTATAGTCTTCTTATAATGATTTTATTTCTTTTTCAGACAACCCTGTAAATTGCATGATTTGCTCAATAGGCATTCCGCCTTTCATCATCTTTAAGGCTATTGAATTCTTTGCTTCGGTTTTGCCTTCTGCTCTTCCTTCTGCTCTTCCTTCACTCTCCAAGATATCAATAATCTTGATAGGTTCATTCAGAAATACAGTCAGGAAGCCCTCAAGCACACCAAAGTTCGCCTTTTGGCGAAGCAAGCGCTTGATGGCTCAGTCAAATCTGATGTATCTATCTTTCAATTCTTGCATTTTGATTCCTCCTTTTTAAAATGATTCAACATTTGTGTTGCAAAGATTATGCCAGCGAGCGCAATGAGAGTTTACTTTCAAATTGCCGAGTGCCGCCAATCTTCTGCAAAGATTATGCCAGCGAGCGCAATGAAAGCTTGCTTTTAGATTGCCGAGTGCAGCTTTTCTTCTGCAAAGATACACTTTCCTTCTGAAAGATGCAAAGAATTATTGAAAAATGATTGAGGATGAGGGAAATAAAAAGAAAAGCAAAGAAAAAAGGCTTTTTTGTTGTCACTATCAAAATATTTATGTACTTTTGCAAAAACAAAAACCCCGGGGTCATCACCAGCATCGAATAATCTGGGAGAGGGCCTTACCGGGACTGCGCTGCAAAGATAAGAATAAAAATGGAATATACCAAAGATTTTTTCGAAAAAGTTTTCTCGACAGATAGAATGAAGAAATATTTCTTGCTCTATCCTGGGGATGAAGTAAAGGCAATTAAGCATTATCAATGTAACATAATGCTTTCCGAAGCTATGTACCCATGTCTTTCTGTCTTTGAGGTAGAACTCCGTAATTCCGTAGTTCGGGAACTTGTGGCATTTGCCAAAAGAGAAGATTGGTATGTCGTTTTCTCTACAACTCCAGGCCTGATGGAACTGAATAAATATATAAGCACAGCTAAGAAACAAATTGCTGCACGAGGAGAAGATATAACCACAGCAAAGATTACAGCAGAATTGACCTGGGGCTTTTGAACCTCCCTTTTTAATAGAAACTACGAACGTATCCTTTGGAAAGACTTAAGGAGAGCTTTCCCTTTTGTGAAGAAAGCTAATCGGCAAAGAAAGGTAGTTGCTAGCTTCTTAAACAAATTCCGTCGCTTGCGCAATAGGATAGATCATAATGAAGCTATTTGTTGGAATCTCGATGAAGTTGAGATGATACACGATGAAATGATGAATGTTATGGGATGGATGAATAAGGAGGTACCAACTTGGTTGTCTCAGTTTGACAGATTTAGTTCTGTTAGCTTGGATATACGTAAAATTATGAATTGGTAAAGCCATATCTAAAAACATATCTCCATGATTAGAGAGTATCGCTTCTTCTGCAAAGATTATGCCAGCGAGCGCAATGAGAGTTTACTTTCAGCTTGCCGAGTGCAGCTTTTCTTCTGAAAGAAGCAAGGAATTATTGAAAAATGCTTGAGGGTGAGAGAGATAAAAAGAATAAAGGTGTATCCTGAATGCTCGATGAGGAGCAATAAGGATACACCTTTTATTATATTGTCAAAAATGGGTTAGCGGTTACCACCTGCCCACCATACATTTTCGGTGAAGATATACTTACCTGCATCATTGCCTGAACCGAAAGCTTCTTTCACGTTAGGGTTTGAAAGAACATCACTTGAACCATAAGGCAAACGAAGTGGCAAACGGTTCTGACCAGCCTGAGTATTGTTAGGGTTGGTCATAGCTACAGGATAGCTGCCATCAAGATAGTTGCAACGGCGGATATCGTTGAAGGTCTCCAACTGCTCGTCACGAGTCTGGGCGATATACTTCTGAACCAGAATCTCGTTCAATGGATTTGCAGCAAACTTAGTTGCAGTCTCGCCAGCAAGATAAGCAGCAACAGCATCGTCGCTGAACTCTGTAGCACCTACAGTAGCATAGTCAGCAAGAGAAGCCTTGACTGCAGTCTCGAAATCAGCCTTGGCATCCTGACCCAAGCGAGCCTTCACCTCAGCGATGATGAAGTAAAGTTCCGACTTGCTCATCAAATGGCTAGGAATCTTCACCTCGCTGATACCATTCAAGAACCAGAGAGGGAAATTGGTAGCACTGGTTGCACTGGCTGCTTCCTTGTCACCAGGAGTCATCAAGCCCAACTCAGCAGGAGCACCATACCAGTCAGCACCATTATAATTATAGATAGTCTCACGTGGATCCTGACGAGCTACCATCAAGTCATCAACAGTCTTGGATGAAGCACTATACTCACGGCTATACCAGTAAGCAGACCATGCATCAATCTGGTTGTTGCCATCGAAGATATTCAGGTTAGCACCATCGAAGCCATCAGCGACTGCAGCATTAGCCTCTTCCAGAATCTGAGCATACTGTGCATTCTTGTCGGCAGCACGACCTACCTCATGCAAGAGATAGCGAGCCTTCAAGGCATGAGCAAGTCCACGCCACTGAGTCAAGTTACCATTGAACAAGACATCGTAGGCACCAGCATTCTTCATATTGCCGGCAATAGCCTGATCCAGATTACCCTTGGCAGCATCCAGCAATTCCAGGATATGCTTGTAGATATCTTCCTGAGTATCGAGCTTAGGAGCAGATACCTTGAAAGCCTCAGAGCAAGGAATGTTACCAAACAAGTCGGTCATGATTCCCCAATCGTAAGCAGCCAGAATCTGACCCATAGCCTTGATATCAAGCTGTCCGGCGCTATTGCCACCCTCTTCACACTTAGCAATCATCTGCTGAATGTTGTTGAGGTTAAGATAAGTACCGTTCCACTCATTATCGAAAGTAGAAGCTGCAGCAATCTCGTTGATGCTACGGAGCTCTGCATTCTTAAGCTGGTTGTTACCTGTACCCAGAATTTGCTCTGTATAAGAAGCAACATACCAGGCGAAGTTACCTGTGTTGGTAGTGAAAACACTAGAAACGATGGCATCTGTGAGCTGGAACTTGGCAGAAACGACGCTTTCACCTGGGTGAGCCTCGTCTTTGTTGATTCTGTCCATGATATCCTCAGAGCAAGATACAGTCATCATAGAAACTGCAGAGATTGCCAAGATGCCAAATATATTCTTAAAATTCATCATTGTTTTATCCTTTATTAATATTGATACTTTAAATGATTCCGAGGTGGGTCAGCCGATTAGAATGTAATCTTGAAACCACCACCGAAGCTTGAAGTATTTGGCACAGAGAAACGCTCGAAAGTACCACTCATGTTACCATTACCCTGAGATGACTCTGGATCCAGATCCTTCATCTTTGACCAGAGAAGCACGTTGCGTGCGAAACCATATACAGAGATGTCGATGCCAGCAAACTTAGGAAGCTGGTAGCTCAAGGTTACATCGCGGAGCTTCAGGAAGCTACGGTCGTAGATACCTGCCTCAGTCACGTTATTGTAAGCCTGCCAGTAATCCTGCTTGCTTACCTCTACCTTGTTTGGTTCACCTGTTGCAATATCAATACCCTCAGCTACCATAGTACCCTCGTGGTATGGGATAGACTCCTTGGTTGCGCCGAAGTAGTTCAATGTCAAGAGTGTACCGTTATACATCTTGCCACCCTTCTGCCAATCCATGGTTGCACTCAAAGACAAGCGCTTCCAGCGAGCCTTCAGGTTGAAGCCCATATTGAAATCAGGTGTACACTCACCCAGGTTCTGGCTACCGGCAGTACTGATAGGAAGACCATCCTGAAGCAAGAGGCGGCCCTGCTCATCGCGCTGGAATGCTACACCATAGATATTTGGATAGGTATAACCTGCCTGAGCACGTACCTGTGGCTCAACGAAACCACCCAGCATGATACTCTCTACGCCATCAGCCAAAGACTTAACCTTGTTGGTCAGCTTGGTGAAGTTTACACCAAGATCCAAATCCCAATCCTTAGTCTGAATGATGCTTGCGTTGATGGCAAACTCATGAGACCATGTGGTCATCTCACCGGCATTGGTACGGAGGTACTGATAACCTGTAGAACCGGCTGTAGGAACATCGAAAATCTGATCCTTGATGTCCTGATAGCTGGCTGTATATTCCAAGCGAACACGATTGTCGAAGAAGTTCAAGTCTGCACCAAACTCCCAGTTCACGGTGTTCTGTGGCTTCAGATTAGGGTCATATTTCACATAGTAAGGCACATAAGAACTTACGCCGTTGATAGCATAACTGATAGGAGTGAGACTATACATACCGCTACCATAACCTGGAACATAGTAATAGTTAGCATAGTAGTGACCTGCCTGACCTACCTGAGCGAATGAAGCACGGAGCTTACCATAAGAGAGGATGTGATTATTCTTCAATGCTGGAAGCTCTGTGAAAATCCAGCCGAGTGATACAGATGGATAGAAGAAGCTACGGTTGTTGCGTGGCATGGTAGAAACGATATCGTTACGACCTGTCACAGTCAAATAAACCTGATTAGCATAGCTCAAAGACAACTGACCGAAGAAACCTACGGTACGCTCCTGAGCCTGATATTCCTCTGTTACTGGCTTAACAGTGGTATTGGTCATAGTAGGCTGACCATAGAACAGGAAGTTGGTTCCATCGTAATCCCAGACACGCTGATAGTCATGATTGAACTCAGAACCGAGCAATGCGCCGAAGTCCCACGCATTGTCAGCACCCAACTTAGCGGTGAAGTTGGCTGTGAAGAGGTTGTTGAAGATATTGTGCTGAATACCATAGTTTTCAATCTCACCACCAGCATTCTGTGCTGATCCCTTTTCATATACATCGCTATTGTTAGTGGTGTAAACATCAAGACCAGCCTGCTCACGGATTACCAGGTTGTAACGCTCTGTATCCCAGCCGAAGTTAGGACGATATTCAAGATAGGCATTACCGAATACACGGTTGGTATGCTGCTTGAATTCATTGTTATCCTTCCACCAATATGGGTTGTTGAATGAGGTAGAACGGAACAAGATCTGATTTGTAGGGTCGTTTGGCGCATGGGTAGGAGTGCCCTTCAAATTATACTCAGAAGGAGCAGAATAAACCACGTTCATAATACCGCTGTTGGCACCTGGAGCAGATGTAATCTTGGTTGCGCTATAGTTGGCAGAGAAACCAGTCTTCCACTGCTTGTTGATTTCGAAATCAACAGCACCACGTGCGGTAGTACGCATCATACCAGTAGAAGGGATGATACCTTTCTGATATGTATCACCAATACCGAAAGAATAAGCCATGTTGCCATTCTTCTGTGAAATACCCAAGTTAGAATTCTGGGTGAAACCTGTATCGAAGAAATCACCTACATTGTCATAAATCTGTGGAGTGGCCCAACCGTCAAGACCTGCAGCTGCATACTTAGGGTTGTAGTACATACCCTCGTGCTTGCCATACTTCTGAGTATAAGCATTGTCGGTATTACCACCATAAGTAGCATCGTTTGCCAGATCAGCAATCTTAGGACCCCAATTCATAGAAGATGATGGGTTATAAGCATTTATGCCATTACCCTGGGCATAAATATCCTGACGATCAAACTTCTTGCTGACAGTCTGAGCACTCAAGTCGGTAGAGAATGTAATCTGAGGGCGACCACCATTTGCCTTACCACGCTTGGTGGTAATGATGATGACACCATTAGATGCACGGATACCATAAAGGGCAGAAGCAGCCTGACCCTTCAATACGTCGATGCTCTCAATGTCATCAGGGTTGATATCAATAGAACGGTTTGCTTTATCTGCACCAGTAACAGAAGCACCAGTATCATAGTCTGCAGAAGAAGCAATAGGCATACCATCTACAACATAAAGAGGAGTGTTATCGCCAGAGAATGAACGGGCACCACGGATTACAATCTGAGAAGATGCACCAGGAGCACCAGAAGACTGACGAATGTCAACACCAGTCAACTTACCCTGCATAGCACTTGCCAAAGAGCTAGTACCAGCAATGTTCAGATCTTCAGAGCCTAATTTCTGTGAAGCATAACCGAGGGCTTTCTTATCACGAGAAATACCCATTGCGGTAACTACGACCTCATCAAGAGTCTTGTTATCCGCTTCCAATACAATCTTCATCTTCTGACCAGCCTTTACTGTCTGAGGCAACATACCGAGGTAGGTTACTTCCAGCTTGGCACCAGCAGGAGCGTTCAATGAGAAATTACCATCAATGTCGGTAATAGTACCGGTATTGGTACCTACAATTTTGATGGATGCGCCAACAACAGGTTGACCATCATCAGAAGAGGTAACCTTACCAGAGATTTGACTTTGCGCAAATGCCATGCTCGTACTAACGGCTATGGCTGCGGCTACTGTCATGAGTCTTTTTTCCATAAATCTCTCTCTCTTTTAAAAAATTAATATATAATGTTATTTCTTTCTCTACATGTCACGAGGTACTCTTTATTGGGGAGATACCTAAGAATGCTTTCTCTACCTCTTGACCCGAGGTGGAAGAGTTATACCTTATTATATATAAGCCTGTCTCAAATCCCTTTATCCAAGAGTTTAAAACTCTCTTTATGGTAAGAGAACTTAGCAAAATTTTAAAAATATTTTTAATCGGTTGCAAAATTACATAATATTTAGCTTTTCTCCAAATATTTTTTGTAAAAAGTTGCATTTTACTTGCATTTTTGTTACAAAAAGACTATTTTTGTGTCTTATTTTCTTGCTTTTATAAGTAAAAGATTACTTTTTAAAGGAAATTGCTGTTTGTTCAACCAATCCCTTTATGAGATTCACATTTATCAATTTTGCCTTAGGATGCCATTTTTATCTTAAAAGGGCAGTTTATTGCCTTTACTGACGCACTTCTTTCCATAATCCATTCTTTTTTTTCTTAAAAAATAATAATCAGCGGATTACAAAAATGAAATCACATTTTCCTAAGGAGTTTCTCCCTTCTTGTAGCAGCTCCCCAAAGTGGAACACGAAAAATCCAGAGTATGGTGCACTTGGTGAAGGGAGAAATCGAGTATAGGCTCTGCTTTTTATATTCCTATATCTTGCATCAATGATTGGTTGGCAGAAGCCAGATTGGAATCAAAAAGACTTTTTATATAAACGAAGGTGGTGGAAGTCTTGGTATGTCCTAATGCCTTTCCGATTAATCCAATATCCATGTTATGCTGATAGGCGATACTCGCCCACGAGTGTCGAACCACATAAGAGGAAAGAGGGATAGATGAAGAAATCTTTTTGGAAAGAACATGCAACGAGTAGTTGTATTGACGCAACCGACGAAGATATTCACGATGAAGCAAGTCAGGGGATTGAGTCGTTAACAATGGGAAAACATAGATGGAGTCAGAAGAACTATATCGTGAGATAATAGCTTGCATAGCTGGGACGAGGGCAATACTGATAGGCTGACCAGTCTTATGTCGAGCATATCGGATGACGTTATCTTTCATCTGGCTTTTCTTTAAGTAAGCAATATCAACAAAAGGCATCCCCATTGCATAAAAACTAAAAATAAAGATATCTCGAGACATCGCCAAGGTAGAACCCTCTTCCAAGTCCAAATCATGGAGTTTGCGGATTTCACTTTCGGTAATACTTCGTTTGGCAGTCTTCGTTCTTCCTGTGAAAGCTTTTGTAAAAGGACACACATCATCATTCGAAGAATATTCCTCTGCCCACCGATTGTACATTGCTCGTAAGGATCGAAGATAAGCTGAAATCGTATTGAGGCAAATACCCTTGTCACTTAGCCATCGCTGATAAAGCTCTACCTCTTGACTATCCATCTCAGAGAAAGTCCAGTCTTCACGTTGCAAGAACTTTGTCCAAGAGCGAGCCGCAGTCAAATAATTACTCGCAGTCTTGAACTTCTCCTCTTTCTTCAGCATTTCCACTTGGGAATGTACTATTTTCCATCCTAATACTTTTTTCTCCTTTTTCGTTGCAGCTTGTTTCTTGCTGACATCTGAGGATCGTGCTGTAACTACAGGTATTGTTAACTGGACTTCTTGGATGACCAATGAGCAGACATTTGGTTATGCTGGTGTGGGTGCAACTTGTATGATTGATGCTAAGTTGTATTCAAAGATTAGTGATACAGACTTCCGTAAGTTGGAGTTCGTTGGTCCTAATGGTCCTGTTGAAGGTCAGAAGTTCTGGTCAACTGCTGCATATGCAGAATATGGAATTTATGATTTCTCAGCTTTGATGGGTCCGTATTCTTCTATTAAGTTCCGTCCAAATGAGGGGGAAGCTGATGATTACAAGACGGCTTGTGCTACAGCCATCCCAGTGATGCGTGTTGAGGAAATGTACTTGATTGAAGCAGAGGCTACAGCTCATACAGATGCTGCTAAGGGTAAGGAATTACTTACTGCATTCATGAAGACTCGTAACCCTCAGTATTCTTTCGCAGGAACAAGCACACAGGAAGTTGTTGACGAGTGCTTCTTTCAGAAGCGTATTGAACTCTTCGGTGAAGGTCAGATCTTCTTCGATTATAAGCGTTTGAATAAGCCAGTTGATCGTACATACGAGAATAATAACTGGCCAACAACTGCTCAGTTGAAGACTACAACTCGTCCTGCTTGGATGAACTGGCTAATCTCTATCAACGAAGTAAACAACAATGCAGCAGTTAGAGACTACAACAATCCAAGTTGTACTGATGCATACAAATAAAAATCCGAATAAGATTTAAATATCAATAAGGTGTATCCTTCTTGCCCAACACATCGGGCAAGCGAGGGTACACCTTTTTCTTTTTATCTCTCTCTCACCCTCAAGCATTTTTCCAAAATTCCTTGCATCTTTCAGAAGAAAAGCGTATCTTTGCAGAAGAAAAGCTGCACTCGGCAATCTGTAAGCAAGCTTACGTTGCGCTTGTTTGCATTTTCTTTGCAAAAGAAATGTTCAACTTTTAAAACAAGGAGGTAGAATATGGATTTATTTGATAGCAAAAGACAAGAAAGATTAGAGGCTGCAAGAAAGGCTGCAACTGCTAGTAAAGAGGCATCTTTGAAATTTCTTATAGATGCAGGCATTTTGGATAAAAACGGGAACTGGGCTTCACATCTTAGATAATGTGGATGAATCTCCAGCAGTTATAGGTGCCGTAATAGATTTAGGTTATTGTTTCGATTTGACAGATAGCTCTTATTTACAGGAGTTGAGGATTGTTTATGATGCTTTTAAAGAAACTTGCCACAATCTTGATAAGGAATTACCAAAGAACAAGCCAATTGGTAATTCAGACGATCTACTTCTCAGAAGATTAGATTGTTCTGTGGTACAAACGGCATTGGAATTGAATAAAAAGGCCAATACCCATTCTTACGATTCTGTAAAAGGAGTATTTTGGGAAGGACAGGAGCTTTATCCTAATGCAGGATTCAGGGAAAAGAATCATATTCAGATTTGTGTCTGCAATCCAAATTGCATCAAGGGTTATTTCCTTCCTAGAGGAATCAATCAAGATTATCCAAACCCATAATATAATAAGGTGTATCCTTCTTGCTCCTCATCGGGCATTCAGGATACACCTTTTTTTCTTTTAATATATAGAGGATATTACATATCTTCCAATGATAAGCAGCCCAGACGAATTTCCAGTTTCTTTAATTCAGGATATACTTGGAGCATATAGTCCACCTTCTGTTTCAAGAGACTTTCGTCATAACGGAATTTATCCTTTTTTACCTCATAGATGTCAATAATTCCATCTATTTCATTTATTGCAACGATATCTATCTCATTTCCTCCCTTTCTATCCCAAAACTGACCTATCTGGGTGTATTGTTGGCTTTCGCTCAGTTTCTGGCGGAAATAGCGTTCAAGCATAAAACCCTCTACCGTGGATATATCACGCATAATGATACGATGCAATTGATTCAATGCGCCACTCTCTATGAAATTCTGGTATTTATAGAAGAAGCGAAACCAGAAGATGAGAAAATTGTCACTCAGGATATATCTTACACTCTTGCTCTTTGGCTTGGAGAAGATCGGGACATGGCGTTCTATCAGATTGTAGTGAGATTTCAAACGTTCCAGATATCCACCCACTTCCTTGATTCCTGTCAAAGCCTCAATCTGGGCACGAGTTACCTCACCACAGGCGATACAAGAGAGTATGGAGAAATAATTGGCATAATCCGTACCAAATTCCTCTATCAAGATATTCTTTCCTTCGTTGATGAAAGGCGAGTTTTCTTCAGTCTGCATATTGAGCATTTTCTGAGAGGTTGTCTTTCCATTGATCATGAAGAGATTGACATACCATGCAACCCCATTGCTCAGCGTATAGAGAGTAAGCAAGTCGCTTGCTGTATAGTTAGGATTGAAGTCATGTAAAATCTCTTTGAGCACATCTGTATCGAAAGCTCGTAGATTGATGATACGATTGGCACGAGAGAACAATGGCTCTTTACTATCTTCAAAGATGCGGTGCATCAGTGAGTAGATAGAACCACTGATAATGAGATTCATCTTACTCTTACTTTTTGCCAAATCCCATTCTCTCTGCATCTCGCTAAAGATGGATGGATTGATACGTAGCCAATCCTGAAACTCGTCGATAACCAGTGTAAACGGATGGCTTTGGGAGATAAAGAGGAGTTGGTGAAACAGCTCGGCGAATGACGAATAATTGCCTAATGGCATATCTAATTTGCGTTCTGCCTCTTCCTTGAAATCTTGGCATAGCATATTTTCAGACTTTCTTGCCACAAAGAAATATAGAAGAGAACCTTCATGTCCACATCTTAGTGCTAACTCGGTTTTGCCGATACGGCGTCTTCCTACCAGTACCGTCATCTGTGCTTCTTGCTGGCTCTTTGTATAGATGTCAGCAAAGAGTGCCAGTTCTTTTGTTCTATCATAAAACTTCATATCTCATTTTTAATATTATTATCGTAACCGCCATTACCGTAATGACGATTACTATTCTGTGCAAATGTACGATTTTCTATTGGATTATACAAAGATTAAGAACTTTATTTTGAATAGTTTAACAAAAAGGCAATTACCATCAGTATCGGGCATTCAGGATACACCTTTTTCCTTTTTTGCTTTTTCTTTTCTACTGCGGAAGACGCATTTTTCAAAATAAGTCGTCTCCTGTAACCTGTCTGTTGATCTTTCTTGCATACATATTATTATATAGGCCATGTGGTGTGACAAATGTAGGAATGAGCGTTTTCGTTGTCTTCGAAAAGAGACAGGTAATATGCCACGCCACCCATCGCCATATAGCACTCGATGATTTCCGGGCGTTCATAATAAAAACCCTGTGCTTTGAAATACTCTTCTACCTCATGCAGCTTGAAGGGTGATAGCAGAATGTTGTGAGTGATGCGATTATGGAGCCCTCTGCGTGAATTAATGACCTGATTGAGCATCCAGGTGGTAGCACTTCCGCAGGCTATCCGTTTGATGTCGCTGCGGTATGACGCCCAGTCGTTCCAGAAATGTTTTCAAATTCTGATTTGCGGCTTTCTCTGAAATACTAACTTTCTGTCTTTAATTCTTTGTCTAGAACAAAGAGCATATAGAGGGGAATGTTGATGGTTTTCGAACTGTTGTTTCTCTCGTATGGCAAGAGACTGGTGCGAACCGACCATTTGGGGGAATATTTTTCCCGATATAGTTTCAAACTTTTGGCATTCATGGTTACTCCTGCCTTTGCTTCCAGTGGATATACATCTAAACCATCAGAAATAAGGAAGTCGACCTCTGCAGTGGCTGAGGAAGACCAATAATAATTGGTTTCCAGAGTTTCTGCAAAGTTCTGAAGTTCCTGACAGACATACTGTTCTGTCAACGCTCCCTTAAACTCTTCGAAGATTCTGCTTCCTTCTAATATTACTTTCGGCGAAATCTTGCTCATTGCCCTCAACAGACCTACATCCAGTAAGAATACCTTAAACGATTTGAGTTCTGCATAGGCTGAAATCGGGATGTCGGGCTTGCTGACATTGTTGGTTCTGATGATTTCACCTGCATCAGAGAGCCACATGATGGCATCCTCATATTCCCGTGCTCTGGCTCCCTCTCTCACCAGTCCATAGACAAACTTCTTGTTTTCCTTCGCCAGTTGCGAAGGGATGCTGTTCCATACATAACGGATTTTCTCGACCATATTCTTTGGCGCATGCTTGGAGAAGTCTTTCTGGTAGGCTGCTATCAGTTCCTGCTGGATGCGGTTCACCTTGTTGTAGTCTTTGCTGTCCAGCCACTCTGTAACAACAGCTGGCATACCTCCTATTATCATGTATTTTTTCAGATAATCTGTAAGGCGAGCCTCGAATGCCCCCAGGTTTCTGTTTCCTTTATCGATATAGTCTACCAGCATGTTCTCTTCGTTTGCTATCAGGAACTCTTTAAAGGACATGGGATATAGATGCAGGAAATCAGTCTTTCCTACAGGGAAGGATGTGCCTTCGTGCAGGGCTATGCCTAGCAATGAGCCTGCGCAGCAGATAGCATACCCTGGTGCTTCTTCGCAGAAATACTTCAAAGAGGTGAGTGCTCTTGGCATTTCCTGTACTTCATCGAAGATAATAAGCGTTTCCTCGGGTATTATCATCTTACCATTATAGATGGAGAGCTGTTCTATAATGCGTTGTGGCGATAAGTCGCCGGCAAATATCTCTTCGAGTACATCACTCTGTTCGAAGTTGATGTAACATACGTCTTTGAAGTACTTGCGCCCAAATTCTTTCAGTAGCCAAGTCTTGCCAACCTGTCTTGCACCTTCCAATATCAGTGGCTTCCTACCGTGACTGTTTTTCCATTTTAACAATTGGGATATAAGGAGTCTTTCCATACGCCTAAAATTAAGTTTTGGCAAAGATACTAATAAACAGTGAATTACGCAAGAAAAATCACATTTTCCTAAGGACTTTTAAGTATATTTATCACATTTTCCTAAGGACTTTTCTGTTAAATAATCACATTTTCCTAAGGACTTTTAGGGTAAATCCCACATTTTCCTAAGGAGTTTTGATTGGAAATCCCACTTTTTTCAAAATAAGTCGTCTCCAGTTACCTGTCTGTTGATCTTTCTTGCATACATATTATTATATAGACCATGTGGTGTGACAAATGTAGGAATGAGCGTTTTCGTTGTCTTCGTCACTTTCTTGAAAATCTTCAGACGATGTGCCAGATGGGCATCGTATGCCTTGGTTATTTCATATTCCCCATTGCAAAATTTCATCTCGCAGATAGAGATGGATTTGTCCGAGCGGTCTATCAGCAGATCTATCTGTGTTCCTCGTTTCAGATCTTCGTCTGCCTCATCATCTGCCATAACTTTGGCGGTAGGTCGGTAAGACCATGAACAAGGGGTGTTGATGCAGCCGTCTATGCCTAAAGCTTTGATAATTTCATTGATATGGTGAAGGCATACGATTTCAAAGGCATGACCGCACCATGATTCATACTCTGCAGTGGTTTGCATCTTGACCCAATAGTTGTCGAGGAATGAACCTTTGTTGTGCATGAATTTGAAATAAAACAGGCAATAAGGATCTATCAGCTGATACATCATATCTTTCTTCGACTTGCCGAAAGGAGTATAACTGCGGATGAAATCACATTGCTCAAGTTCTTTAAGTATCTGGCTGAACCTTCCGTTGTTAGCAAGTCCTGTAGCGTCCAGCAGGTCTTGTCGGGTCATTCCTTTGCCTTTGTTCTTTAGGGCTGTAACTATGGCAAGATGATTGTTGGCTTTCTTGAAGAGCGAACTGAACAGGCGGTCAAACTCTTCGGTGAGTTCGCCGCCACGTGTAAAGCAAAGTTGTTGGATATTCTGTGCCACACTTTTGTTGTTTTCGAAAAGAGACAGGTAATATGCTACACCGCCCATCGCCATATAGCACTCGATGATTTCCGGGCGTTCATAATAAAAACCCTGTGCTTTGAAATACTCTTCTACCTCATGCAGCTTGAAGGGAGATAACAGAATGTTGTGAGTGATGCGATTATGGAGTCCTCCGCGTGAATTAATAACCTGATTGAGCATCCAAGTGGTAGCACTTCCGCAGGCTATCAGTTTGATGTCGCTTCGGTAGGATGCCCAGTCGTTCCAGAAATGTTCCAGGGCGCTGATGAAGTGGGAGGCATACGTGTCGAACCAAGGAAGTTCATCGAAGAAGATGATTTTTGTTCCTTCTGGCATCTTTTCCAATGCTTTTTGGAGAAGCCGGAATGCTTCCGGCCAATTAGCTGCATCTGTTTCTATGCCTAACTGGTCGTTAAGTGCAAAACTGAAACTCGCAAGCTGCTCCTTGGTTGTTACATTGTCTTTGCCTGTGATGCGGAATGTAAATCGGTTTTCGAACAGTTCTTTTACCAGAAAAGTCTTGCCTACACGTCGTCTGCCATAGATGGCTACAAATTCTGATTTGCGGCTTGAAATATAGTTTTCAAGCTTTTCAATCTCTTGTTCTCTGCCTATAATATTCTCCTTCATATTTATCTCATATTAGTAAAACCTGTCGCAAAGTTACAAAAAAATCGAGATTACGACAACTTTTAATTGAGAAATCTGTCGTAATCTCACTTTTTTGTCGAGATTACGACAGATTTTCGTAAAATTCTCATTCATTACTTATCTACTGTGTGGAAGATATCTGATTATTTTAATGTTATTTTTATCTAATTTACAGGAAAGATGTAAGTTTTTTGTTTAACTTTGTGCCCAAAACCATTGAAATCAATAAATTATGTTGAAATTACTTTTAAGGTTATGGTGGTTGCAGCAACGTCGTAACTTTCATAAGAGAGATGCTTTTGTTGCCTCCTATATCATCTTTCTATATGTGGTGATGGGAGTTAGTTTCTTTCTTAGTTTCACCGAAAATGGAGGAGATTTGGAAGGGGAAGACTTGCCGGCCTTGTTGGGGGCTGGTATGGTTGTCGGTTTTCTGATTCCTGATATGATTATGAAAATGGTGATGAAACGGGATATTACTGCGATGGATGATTACGTGAAATCTCGTCCAGTGCCAGAGAAAATTTGGAATAAATTCCTTCTTACCACCAATCTTATGAGTTTCTGGAACTATGTGCTGCCATTGCTCACGCTTCCTGTTTTTTTCTATGTGCTGTCTGCGGCTCAGGCAGTCGCAAGTTTTTTCCTTTTCCTTGCGTTTTCTTATATCGATGGCATCTATATCACTTGTTATCGTAAGGCTACGGAGTGGATGCTCAAATGGCCCTTGATATTGGGATGGATGGGAATGTTTGCCGTGCTCATAGGGTATATGTTTGTGGCTTCTTTCTTCCCGGTATGGATGGGATGGATAGGTCTCTTCTTCCTTGCTGGAGCGGTATTCACCGGACTTACCGCCTATCTCTATCACGAAAAGATTTATAACGAGCAGAAACAGAAGGTTTCCAAGTTCCGTGGATTCAGTCATGTCAACCTCTTCAGTCTGCAATATATCGGCACGTTGAGAGCAAAGCGTGTCCGTACGATGGTGATTCTGATTACCGCCATCTTCCTTTTCGATGCCTATCTCTTTGCCTTGCTTCCAGCAGAAGCGGGACAGGAAATGGGGGACAAGGTGGCTATGACTACCCTCTATGTGGCGGGTGCCATCCTGCTGCCATCGGTGGTGTTGTCGCAATGGACCTTTGGTATTGAGGCAAACTTCTTCCATGGTTTGATGACCAAGCCGGTAAAGGTGAAGCAGATGCTGCAGAATTGCTTCTATTATTATGTGGTAGTGAGTGCGATAGCCTTGCTGCTCACCCTTCCGTTCCTTTTCCTGGAGGCAGGAATCGGAATCCAGGTGCTTATCAGCGATTTCTGTCTGGCAGTATTCATCAATCTCTTCAATCTGCCTACGGCACTCTTCTCTTCCCGTCTGGAGATATTCCAGACTTCCATGTTCAGCATGCAGGGAGCGAATCTAAAGATTAATCTTTATGCCATCGCGTTTTTCTTCCCGCTGGCTGGCGTCTGTGCTGTCTATCATTTCTTCGGCGAGACGGCATGGTGCATCACCTGCGTAGCGCTGGCAGTCTTCAGCATCGCCATCCACAAATGGTTCATCGCCAAGATTGCTGCCATCTTCGAGAAGAACAAGTATAAGCGCATGGAGAAGTTCATGGAAAGCTAAGTAAACATTAAATACTACACATTAAACATTAGAATAATGGATATCAAGATTCAGAATCTCAAGAAGATATATAATGGCAATACCGTACTCGATATTGATAATCTGGGTGTTGCAAAGGGCGAGCTGATAGGACTCGTAGGTAATAATGGTGCGGGCAAGACAACCTTGCTCCGCTTGGTTCTTGACTTGATTCAGGCAGATGAGGGCTTCGTGGAAAGCAATGGACAAAAGGTGAACGAGAGTGAAACCTGGAAGGAATATACCGGCAGTTACATCGACGGCAGATTCCTCATCGACTTCCTCACCCCTGAGGAATACTTCGATTTCATCGCTGATGTCTATAACATCGACGATAAAACCTTGCAGGAGCGATTGGCGCAGTTTGAGGGCTTTATGCACGATGAAATCATGGGAACCAAGAAGTATCTCCGTGATTTCTCTCAGGGCAACCGACAGAAGATTGGTATCATCGGAGCGATGATCATCAATCCGAAGGTTCTTCTCCTGGATGAGCCTTTCAACTATCTTGACCCTTCTTCTCAGATGACTATCGCCCACATGATTCAGCGCATCTGCAAGGAGCAGGGCACTACGGTCATCATCTCCAGCCACAACCTCAACTTCGTTGCCGACATCTCCTCACGTATTCTTCTCTTGGAGAAAGGAAAGTTAGTGAAGGATCTTCCTAATTCCGATGGTGCAGCCATCGCTGAACTCAATGAGTATTTCGGTATTCAGGCAGAATAAACTTTTTCCGTTAATATTATACAAATTCCATGATATGATTTGTATAATTATCGGTAAATGCTTACCTTTGCACTCAAACGAAGAAAAAAGAATCAATGAGCAAAGGAAAATTAGCTAAGTTTGCGGATATGGAGCGTTTCGAGAACGTGTTCCAGTATCCATATAGTGTAGTAGATGACGTGCCTTTCGATATGAAGGGCAAGTGGCGTGAGATGTATTTCCACAATGACAATCCTATCGTGCTGGAGTTGGGATGCGGCAAGGGTGAATATACCGTGGAACTTGCCAAGCTTTATCCTGAAATGAACTTCATCGGTGTGGATATTAAGGGCGCACGAATGTGGACCGGTGCCAAGAAAGCGATAGAGGAAGGACAGAAGAACGTGGCTTTCCTCCGTACCAATATCGAGATTATCGACCGCTTCTTTGCCGAGGATGAGGTGCAGGAAATCTGGCTCACCTTCTCTGACCCGCAGATGAAGAACCCTCGCAAGCGTCTTACATCTACATACTTCATGAACCGTTATCGCCACTTCCTCGTGGATGGCGGCATCATTCATTTGAAAACAGATTCCAACTTCCTCTTCACTTATACTACTTATATGGTGGATGGCAACCATCTGCCTGTGCTCTTCCGCACCGAGGACCTCTATCATCAGGAGGGTATCGATGAGGAAACCCGTAAGATTCTTTCCATCCAGACCTATTATGAGAGTATGTGGATAGAGCGTGGTTTGAATATCAAATATCAGAAGTTCGCCTTGCCACGTGAAGGTGAGTTGGTAGAACCTGATATAGAGATTCCGCTGGATGATTATCGCAGTTATCGCCGTGATAAGCGAAGCTCAAAGGATACAGCGAAGTAAGTTATCGCAATATATATTTAAAAGCGCTCAATAGTTGGTATGCGGTCGAGCATCTGCTGTTGGGCGTTTTTTCTTGCCGTTATCGGCAAAAAAGAGGGATGGTAATCGCTTTTTTCGTTTTTTCCTTGCCGTTATCGGCAAAAAGTGTTATATTTGCAGTCTAAATACAAACGTAAACTTGCCGATAATTTATGGATTATATATCAGTGAAAGAGTTTGCGCAGAAGTATGGGGTATCAGAACGAACTGCGCGTAATTATTGTGCTTCCGGGAAAATTGAGGGAGTAGTGTTGGTCGGAAAGACCTGGAATATTCCTGCCGATGCAACCTTGCCTATGCGTAAATCCAAGAAGCAACAGGTTTCTCCACTTCTTTCTATCCTTCGGGAACAGAAGAATATGAAGCTGAAAGGAGGCATTTATCATCGTACTCAAATAGACTTAACCTATAATTCCAATCATATCGAAGGAAGCAGGTTGTCGCATGAGCAGACCCGTTTTATATTTGAAACTAATACGATAGGTATTACAGACCAAAGTGTAAGGGTGGATGATATCATTGAGACAACCAATCACTTCAGGTGTATCGATTTGATTATCGATCAGGCTGATGAGAAGTTGACCGAAGACTTCATCAAGAAACTTCATCTTATCCTCAAGTCAGGAACTTCTGATAGCACCAAAGATTGGTTTATGGTGGGAGATTACAAACGCTTTCCAAATGAAGTGGGGGGAATAGAAACTTGTGAACCGAAAATGGTACACAAGGAGATGGTACGATTGCTGAAGGAGTATAATGCCAAGAAAGAAAAAACGTTGGAGGATATTATCGATTTTCATCAGCGCTTTGAGTCTATTCATCCTTTCCAAGACGGTAATGGAAGAGTGGGGCGATTGATCATGTTCAAGGAATGCCTAAGCAATGGTATCGTTCCGTTCATCATCACAGATGAGTTGAAGATGTTTTATTATAGAGGATTGCACGAATGGAATCACATTAAAGGTTATCTGATGGATACTTGTCTTACTGCACAGGACTTCTATAAGCGTCTGCTCGATTACTTCCAGATTAAATATCAGGACTAGTCTTAGGTTAGGGATATGTATAGTATGTTATGTTCTTCCTATGCCTTTTGTTAAATCCGGGAATAATCTTGTTGAATTCAAGAAAAAAAGAGGGTGTGTCATAATTCCATGACGCACCCTCCGATGTGAAAGCAATTCCTCAAAGTGAGCACATATATATGCTCTCTAACGAAGCGCTTCTTCATTCATTTTTAATGCTTGGCTGTATATCTATCCAACCGGCAATTGGCATTAGCAAAAGGTTATATAGCCAACCCCACAATAAAGTACTAAATTAACCGCTTTCCGTAAGAAAATGCAGAATATATTTGCTTTTTGCACAATTTGCACAAAGATTTATACAAAAATGATATGTTTTTTTGGCAGTTTACTTAAAAATCATTACCTTTGCTCCCACAAATATGGAAAAAGGAAGAATGATCCTACTTCGTATAGCAGGCAGGACTACACAGGGCAAAGCATA
>ENA-OYYB01000058-OYYB01000058.1-human-gut-metagenome-genome-assembly--contig:-NODE-58-length-89350-cov-22.830192_pt1 | contig 89350 bp, 80 predicted proteins | sample MGYA00244059_ERZ653440 | MGnify/ENA primary metagenome ERZ653440 (study PRJEB26926, sample SAMN06164994) | human gut metagenome | biome: ENVO:00009003; feature: ENVO:2100002; material: ENVO:00002003... | reverse complement strand
TCTTGGTCATGTGCATAATCTGCGCACGCAATGGAGCCATACCGGCACCACCACCAATCCAGATCATCTCCTTGCCAGAAGTGAAGTTAGGATGGAAGTCACCGTAAGGACCACTCATCATTACCTTGTCGCCTGGCTTCAATGAGAAGATGTAAGAAGAAGCGATACCTGTTGGTACGTTCTGGAATCCTACCTGTGGACGTGGCAAGAATGGAGTTGTAGCGATACGAACGGTCAAGGTGATGATGTCACCCTCGTCAGGATAGTTCGCCATAGAGTAAGCACGAATGGTAGGCTCTGGGTTGTGAGCCTTGAGAGAGAAGATGTTGAACTTCTTCCATGCTCCGATGTACTCCTCGCCAATGAGATCCTTGTCGAAGTCCTTGTCGTAATCGATGCAGTCGTATGCAGGAATCTTGATCTGAGCGTAAGAACCAGGAACGAAGTCCATGTGCTCGCCTGGAGGCAGAGCCACCTTGAACTCCTTGATGAAGCTGGAAACGTTCTTGTTGGAGATCACCTCGCACTCCCACTCTTTCACGCCCATCACACTCTCAGGCACCTTGATCTTCAGGTCGCCCTTCACCTTGCACTGGCATCCTAAGCGCCAGTGGTCCTTAATCTGCTTACGGGTGAAGTGAGGCTTCTCGGAATCGAGAATCTCGCCGCCGCCTTCGAGCACCTGAACCTTACACTGGCCGCAACTTGCCTTACCGCCGCAGGCAGAAGGCAGGAAGATGCCGTTCTCATTCAGCGTAGTCATCAAACTGCTGCCCTGAGGCACGTTGATGGTCTTGTCGCCATTGATTTCGATATTTACATTTCCGCTTGGGCTGAGATACTTCTTAGCCACGAGCAGGATGATAACCAGCAGGAGAATCACTACGAGGAAAACTCCGATACTAGCCAATATAAATGATGTATTACCCATATCTATAGTCCTCCTATTTTAGATTTTCAAGCCTGAGAAGCAAAGCATAGCCATTGCCATGAGGCCTACTGTGATAAATGTGATGCCGAGTCCCTGCAATGGCTTTGGCACGTCGCAATACTGCATCTTCTCGCGGATGGCACCCATCAAGACGATGGCGAGTGTCCAACCGAGACCGGAACCTACTGCATATACGATGCTATCCCATACTGAGGTGATAGCCTGAGTATTGGTAGGATCCATCAGGATGCGCTGCTGCATGAAGAGTGATGCACCCATGATGGCACAGTTTACGGCAATCAATGGCAGGAAGATACCCAAAGCTGCATAGAGCGATGGAGAGAACTTCTCTACAACCATCTCGACCAACTGCACGATACCGGCGATGACTGCGATGAAGAGGATGAAACTCAGATAAGTGAGATCCACACCTAAGATTCCGTCAGCGCTGAGCACCTTGGTCTGCAGGAGATAATCTACTGGTACGGTGATGAGCAACACGAAGGTTACTGCCAAACCCAATCCCAAAGAGGTCTTCACGTTCTTAGATACTGCCAAGTATGAACACATACCTAAGAAGTAGGCGAAGATCATGTTATCGACGAAAATCGAACGGAAAAACAAACTTATTGCGTGCTCCATCTTACTTCTCCTCCTTATAAATATAGGCACGATGTACCCAGATTACACATCCAACGAGAATCAATGCCATGGCTGGCATCGTCATCATACCGTTGTTAACATATCCGAAATCGTAAGCTCCCTCTGGAATCAGCTGGAAACCGAGCAATGAGCCACGGCCTAAAAGCTCACGTACTGCACCCACAATCACGAGGATGAGGGCGTAACCCAAACCATTACCTACACCATCGAGGAATGAAGGCCAAGGCTTGTTCATCATGGCAAATGCCTCCAAACGACCCATCAGGATACAGTTGGTGATGATCAGACCTACATACACTGAGAGCTGCACGCTCACATCGTAGGCGAAAGCCTTCAATACCTGGCTCACGATGGTAACCAAGGCAGCAACTACCACCAGCTGAACGATGATACGGATGCGCTGAGGGATGGTGTTGCGGATGATGGAAATAATCACATTAGAGAATGCCGTGATGATCGTAACGGCAAGTCCCATCACAATGGCTGGCTTCAACTGTGAAGTAACAGCCAAGGCACTACAGATACCAAGCACCTGGACGAGGACAGGGTTGTCACCGTTCAATGGCTTGATGAATGCCTCCTTATTTTGTTTACTAAATAATGCCATAATATCGCTTAATTATTTAATGAATTTAGCAAGACCTTCCTTGAGCATAGCATCCACACCATCGGATGTCAATGTAGCACCTGTCACGGCATCCACATTATTTGGGTCGCCTGCTGGAGCGTCTTTCTCAACGCCGAGCGCGATGCCCTGTACGCCATCCTTGTGAATCTTCTTGCCCTGGAACTTCTGCTGCCACTTCAGGTTGTCCTTGATTTCAGCACCGAGTCCGGCTGTCTCGCCTTCGTGGTTGAAATATACGCCATAGATGGTATTGTTGTCGGCATCTACGGCAATGAAGCCTGAGATACCACCCCAGAGACCCATACCCTTGACAGAATATACAGTCTTCTTCTGACCATCAATCTCGCACTCGTAATACTTCATGCCGTCCTTCTCCTTCTCAGCCTTTACCACCTCTTTATATTTAGCAGCCGCAGTTGCATTGTCGAGGTCGCGGAGGTTGAGTGAGTTCAGAATCTGCTTCTGAGTATCCAGTGCCACGTTAGCATCCTGTGTTGCCTTCAATGAAGAAGACACGAATGCGAGCAGGAATGCTACGATTACCACGATGATAACCGAATAGATAATAGTATAGCTATTTGAATTTGTCTTCATATCTACATTCCTCCTACATTATTTAATTGCACGTTTAGCACGGCGTGAGATGTTGCTCTGAACTACACAGTAGTCGATGAGTGGAGCAAACATATTGCCGAAGAAGATAGCGAGCATCATACCCTCTGGATAACCTGGGTTCATCACACGTACGATAACGGCGATGGCACCGATGAAGAATCCGTAGAAGTACTTACCCTTTTCTGTACGGGCAGAGGTTACAGGGTCGGTAGCCATGAATACGGCACCGAAGCAGAAACCACCGAGAACGATGTGCTCATACCAAGCGATAGGTGTCATACCGAGCGCCTGGAAGATAAGCGCCATCACGATACCACCTGCGAATACAGAACCCATGGTCTTCCAAGATGCGATACCTGTCCAGAGAAGGATAATGGCACCGATGGCAATGGCGATGACAGAAGTCTCACCGATACAGCCTGGGATGAAACCTGTGATGGCGTCGCAGAGATTAGCGGTAGGCGTAATGTTCTGAGCCAACTGTCCGAGCGGAGTAGCCGCTGTAAATCCGTCTGGCAAGGTGTTGCCGAGACCGAAGATGGCATCCTTGGCAATCCAAACCTTATCACCACTCATAGCCAATGGATATGAGAAGAAGAGGAACATACGGGCACCTACAGCCACATTGAAGATGTTCATACCTGTACCACCGAAGATTTCCTTGCAGAAGATAACTGCGAAGGCGCAAGCCAATGCAAGCATCCAGAGCGGTGTAGTGATAGGAATGATCAATGGGATGATGATACCGCTGACGAGATAACCCTCCTGGATTTCCTCGTGCTTCCACTGAGCCCAGGCAAACTCGATGCCGAGACCCACGATGTAGCTAACCAGCAACTTAGGGAGGACAGCTAAGAATCCGAAGCCGAAGACCTCGATGAAGCTGGCAGTATCCAATGTACCGGCAGCCTTGAAATTCTGGTATCCCACATTATACATACCGAAGAGCAATGCAGGAATCAGGGCGATTACCACAAAGCTCATGATGCGCTTCGAGTCGATAGAGTCGTGAATGCTGGCTCCGCTCTTCGCTGTCGTGTTAGGCACGTACAGGAAGCTCTCGAAACCATCGAAGACACTCTCGAAGGCATGAAGCTTACCTCCCTCCTGGAAGTTAGGCTTTATCTTATTGAGATAATTTCTTAATGCACTCATTTTTTATTTATTCATTAAATTAAGCATTCTCCTTACGCAAGGTATTCAAACCGTCACGTACAATCTTCTGGAGTTCGAGCTTGGAACTATCTACAAACTCAGCTACAGCAAAGTCTTCTGGACTCACCTCGTAGATACCGAGTTGCTCCTGCTTGTCGATATCGCCTGTGATGATGGCCTTGATGAGATACTCACCATAGATGTCCATTGGCAATACTGAGTCGTACTCGCCGCTCATGATCATGTGGCGCTCACCACCCTTCACACGTGCATCCAGCGCATATTCCTTCTTCTTGCCGAAAAGCCATGAGAAATAGCTGCGGGATGTAGAGAACTGATCGGTGCGTGGAAGTATCCAGCCCAGCATCTCATCCTTGTCGTCACCCTCTGGAATAGCGGTGATCTCTGAGGTGTGTCCACCTACATAAGAGGCAAGTGATGCTTGAGTACCTGTCAGAGGATTGCCATTGATAACTCGCACGTGCTCAGTAGTTTTCAACTGGTCGGCTACAAAAGCACTAAAAGGGGTACCTACCAATACTTCAGCATAACCTGGAGTCTTGATTTCGCTACCGGCTACTGCTACCCTCTTGCTGAGATCCACCTTACCAGTAAGGAAGAGGCGACCGAAGAAGATAACGGCTGCAGGATCTACTGTCCATACCACCTCACCCTTGTTGACTGGGTCGATATGGTTGACCTGTACACCCACATTACCAGCAGGACAAGGACCGTCGAAGATATTCAATTCTACCTCCTTGCTTGCCATCAATGCTACATTTGGCTGGTTGACACCTGCACCGAGGTAAGTCTTGGCGATCTTGCTCAATGCGGTAAGACCTGTCTTGAATGCCTGCTCGTTGCCGAGAAGTTCCACCTCAAAGTCGGCTGCCAACGGCATATCACGAAGTGTGGAAACAAAAATTGCCTTAGGCGTTGTGTCTGGAGTTGTTGACACAGCGTAAGGCAACTGGTTGATGTATCCGAAAAGTCCCGCCTCAAGCAAAGCCTGCTTGACAGCATCGCCATCCATCTCATCCACGATCTTCTTACCGAAATCCGTTGAGGTCTGCTCAGCATCGGCCTTTACCTTGATGCAGAGTACCTTGCGGCGGTCACCCCTCTCTATGGCGGTCACAACACCACTCACAGGTGAGGCAAACTTCACCTCTGGGCATGCCTTATTGACAAACAAGGCATCACCGGCATTGACATGGTCACCCTCGCGCACTACTACCTTAGGAGTAACACCTACAAAAGCCTCAGGAACGAGTGCATACTCGTCAGTCTCTGACACTTGCAGCGCAACATCCTTGGAAGCCTTCCCCTTCAGGTTAATGTCCAAGCCTTTACGTAACTTAATTACATTTGCCATAACTACATATTAAATATTTATATAAACTGATTTTCGTTCTTATTACTTTCGTTGAAAACTATTTCTTTTATCTCCTACAGTTCTCACGAATTATCTTTCATACAGCACCTTCGCCAATGAAGATAAATCTGTGTAATCTGTGGGACTTTTTCCCTTCGTCTCTTTCCCGTTGACTCACAAGTCAAAATGTCGGCTAAACAAAGACTTTATACATTAAAAACTGCAAACATTGCTGCAAAATTAGCAAAAAAAAGTAAGAATGGAAAGAAAAAAGGGCGAATTATTCGGTATTGTAATAAAAAAGCAGTATTTTTGCCAAAAAAATTAATAAATATTCAGCGGCTCGAAAGATTTTGTCAAATACACTTTGCAAAATTCACTTCGATTCTGCCGCTAATCACATAAATAGTAAAGCTCTGAAAAAGTTAAAACATATATTCAACGGCATCATCTGGACACTGGTAGGTGTCTATGTTCTGCTCACTGTATTGGTACATCTCTCTCCAGTACAGCACTTCTTGGGTTCTCAGGTTTCAAGTGCGCTCGCCGATAAATTCGATACGAAAGTGACGGTGGGAAGCGTGAATTTAGGCTTCTTCAACCGTATCATCATCGATGATGTGATGATGTACGACCAGAAAGGCGACAGCATGATCTATGCGTCCAGAATTTCGGCAAAGGTCAGTTTGCTGCCTCTGCTCAACCATAAGATTTCCATCGCATCGGCACAGCTGTTCGGTCTGAAAGCCAACCTGTATCAGCAGACGGCACAGAGCAAGCACAACTTCCAGTTTGTGCTCGACTCATTGGCTTCCAAGGATACCACCAAGCATACGCCACTCGACCTGCACATAGGAAGTCTGATCATCCGACACGGTGCGGTGAAGTATGACAAGCGGTATATCGCTTCTCAACCCGGGGTTTTCTCACCTGCTCATATCAGCATCAGCGACCTCTCGACCCACATCATTGCCAATCACATCACTGATGACGCTATCAATCTGCATATCAAGAAATTAGCGTTCCGCGATCAATCAGGACTTCAACTGAATTCTCTCAGTTTTAAGTTGGTGGCGGACAAGCGTGAAGCTTCGCTGAAGGAGTTTGAACTGCAGTTGCCACATTCTGATATCACCTTAGGCGACATACATGCCACTTACCGATTTGATAACGGGAAGCTGGTGATGCCAAGTCTGCAATATTCGGGCAGTATCGAACAGTCGAAAATCACCCTGTCAGACATCGCCTGTCTGCTCCCTATCTTCCGTCATTTCGAGGATGCCGTATTCTTCGACACACAGTTTACAGGCACCTCTACCTCACTGAGATGTCAGAAGATTAACTTCAAGACGGGAAGCGGCAGCATCAATCTGCAGGCTAAAGGAAGAATCAGCGACTGGAACAGCCGTCCGGCATGGGATGTGGATATCGCCAATCTCAACCTGACCGAAGGGGGCATCAGTTTCATCTCTCATAATTTAGGCAAGAAAATTAATGTTCCTAAAGAAGTGACCCGTCTCGGAGGCATCCACTATGTGGGCCATCTCAGCGGTCGTGGCGACAGACTCAGTTCGAAGGGAAGATTGGAAACGGGCGCTGGAAATGCTGACATCCAACTCTCCAAGAACGGCAAAAAGATCCAGGCTAAAATAGCGACCAAGGGTATTGCCCTCGACCGCATCTTAGCCAACAAAACCTTTGGACAGGTGGCTACTACCATCGAGGTAAAAGGCAACAAGGACCATCTGGTGGCAAAAGGTGAAATCAGCCGTTTCGACTACAATAAATACAGTTTCCGCAATATCAGTCTGGACGGACAGTACAACCACGGAATCGTAAAGGGACTCGCCTCCATCGACGACCCGAACATCCGCGTGGACATTGAGGGAAACTATGCCATGAAGGGCAACAAGTATGCCATCAATACGCATATCGACCATCTGCAACCTTCCATTCTCGGAGTGAAGATGGCAGACAAGGACTACAGTCTCGACGATATCGACCTGAGCGCCAACAACCAGAGCAGCGACAGTTATCTCGATCTGGAAGCTCCTTTCATGAGCCTGCATGCCAGAGGACAATACAATCTCTCTACGTTAGTATCGAGCATACAGAACATGATAGCAGAAAAATTGCCTACACTGCCTGGCATCAAGAAGACGAAGGCGAAGGGAGACAACGACTTCACCCTGCAGGGCAACATCTATTCTACCGAGGTGCTCAACAAGATATTAGGCATTCCATTAGCTATCAGTTCGCCTATCCACATCAACGGAAACATATCGGAACAGAGCAATGAGTTGAACCTCTACCTCAGTGCCCCACTCTTCAGTTATAACGGCAAACCGTTCCACAACGGAAACGTGGAACTCACCACCCTGGACAATGCGCTCAACCTGGAAGCACGCATCACACAGGGTATGCCTTACGAGAAGGCTCCGGAAATCAAACTGAAAGCAGCGGCGGCAGACAATGTGCTCTCTACATTACTCAATTATAATAACCATTCATCCAAGCTGCCATTAAGCGGTTTGCTGAATGCTGATACCCGATTCTCAAAGAATGAACAGGGACAGTTGACCATACAGACCAGCGTGAAACCTTCCAGTCTGATGTTGGGAGATACGCAATGGGATGTGAAGGCATCTACCGTGGAATACCACAAAAACCACCTCACCGTGGATAATTTCGTAGTGAAACACGACAAACAGCACGTCATCATCAATGGTATGGCTACTCCTAACAAGGAGGATTCCATCGTGGCTGACCTGAAGGACGTAGATGTGGCATACATCCTCAACCTCGTCAACTTCCACTCGGTGGATTTCACAGGAAAAGCCACAGGGAAAGCTGTCGTGAAGTCTATCTTCCAGGATCCTGATGCCTATGCCAAGTTGGACATCCAGGACTTCACCTTCGAGAACGGACCGATGGGCATTCTCCATGCCTTCGTAAACTTCAACAAGGAAGACGAACAGATAGACATCAGGGCTACTGCTGATGAAGGACCTGGACGACAGACCTACATCAACGGCTATGTATCTCCTAAGCGCAACTATATCGACCTCGGTATTGAGGCCGCCGGAACCAATATGAAATTCATGGAAAACTTCTGTGGCAGTTTCATGGATCATCTTGAGGCACAGGGTCACGGAAAGGTGAACGTAGTGGGCGACCTGAAGAAAATCAACCTCGTGGGCGACATAGAAATAAGCGGTAAGATGCACATGAAGCAGTTGGGCACCGAATATCACTTTGACAGACTCCGTGCTCATGCCATCCCTGACGACATCCTGCTGATAAACGATACCATCTACGACTGCAACAACAACATTGCCGTGGTAAACGGTGGCATCCACCATAAGCACCTCACCAAGTTGAGCTACGACCTCGACCTGAAGGCAAAGAACTTCTTGGGATATGACATCCGGGAATTTGGCGATAACACCTTCTACGGCACGGTATATGCTACGGGAGACGTGGGCATACACGGCAAGAGCGGTGAGACCGTCATCGACATCGATGCCGTACCGGAGCACGGTTCTATCTTCGTTTATAACGTGGCAAGTCCGGATGCCATCAGCGACAAGAGTTTCATCCACTGGAATGATGCTACACCTGAGTGGGAAAAGCCTTTCTCATTCACAAAGAACACCAAAAAGGATGATGACGATGACGATATGGAATCGGATATGCGCATCAACTTCCTGGTGAACACCAACCAGAACCTGACGCTCAAATTACTCATGGATCCACAGAGCGGTGACTACATCACGCTCAACGGAAACGGCGTAATCAGAGCCAACTATTTCAACAAGGGTTCGTTTGATATGTTTGGCAACTATGTGGTGGATCATGGTATTTATAAGTTGACCATCCAGAACATCATCAAGAAGGATTTCGAGTTCTTGCCGGGAGGAACCATCAACTTCGGTGGTAATCCATATAAGGCAGCACTCAACCTTCAGGCTAAATACGTGGTGAACGGAGTGCCGCTGAGCGACTTGAACATCGGTCGCTCCTTCTCCAGCAACAATATCCGAGTAGATTGTCTCATGAATATCAAGGGCACGCCAAATGCACCGAGCGTAGATTTCTCGATGGACCTGCCTACGGTAAACAGCGATGCGAAACAGATGATCTATTCGCTCATCAATTCGCAGGAGGAGATGAACCAGCAGGTGCTCTATCTGCTCGGTATCGGAAGATTCTATGCACAGACGAAGAACAATCAGGCTACTGAGGATGCTGCGCAACAGAGTCAGACTTCGCTTGCCATGCAGAGTATTCTGAGCGGTACCATCTCACAGCAGATCAACACTGTTCTCTCCAGTCTGGTGAAAAGCAACGAATGGAATTTCGGTGCCAACATCTCTACGGGAGACGAGGGTTTCAGCAATGCGGAATATGAGGGTATTCTGAGCGGTCGCCTGTTCAACAACCGTCTGCTCTTCAACGGACAGTTCGGCTACAGGGACAATGCCAATGCCACCCAGAGCTTTATCGGTGACTTCGACCTGCGTTACCTCATCTTTCCGAATGGTAATCTCGCCGTGAGAATGTACAACCAGACCAACGACCGTTACTTCACCAAGAACAGTCTGAACACTCAAGGCTTCGGTCTTATCATGAAGAAAGACTTCAACGGACTGAAGGACCTGTTCGGAATCAAAAAGAAAAAGAAGAAGAACAAAAATAAGGGCAAGACTATAGGCAAATAAAAATCTGTGTGGGAGGGTTTTGTCCCAAGAAAAATCTGCGTCATCTGCGAAATCTGCGTGACTAAAAAAACGTCCCAAGAAAAATCTGTGTATATCTGTGAAATCTGTGGGACAAAATTTTCCGGATGAATCAGAGGCAGTCTTGCTTATCGGATTACTCACGGATTTGTGCGGATATTTGGCCGCTGGCCAATGGCTCGCGCCCGATATGTGCTGCTATTGTTTTTGGTCACGCAGATTTCGCAGATGACGCAGATTTTTCTTCGTGGGAGGGTTTGGTCCCACAGATTTCACAGATTTACACAGATTTTTCTTCGTGGGATTATTTTTGTCCCACAGATTTCACAGATATACACAGATTTTTTATGGAATCTCTGGTGAATCCCTTTGTCCGATCCCAGGGGATATCTGAAACGACCGAACAGGTCGCCTCTGCGAAATTCCGTGAGTAATCGCCGCAGCAGGAAACCTCCGAATAAATTCCGTGTCATCCGATGATGAAAAAATCTGCGTCATCTGCGAAATCTGCGTGACTAAAAAACTCCGATAATGAAAAAATCTGTGTATATCTGTGAAATCTGTGGGACAAAAAAACAATTAAACGGGACCACAATGTTCCTATTTCGTCAGACCATCATCATCAAATGTCTTGTCATAACCAGACTTCAAGAGATCAGTATTTTCAAAGGTAAACTCGAAAGCACTACCAGAAGTAAACAGAGGACCCGTATAAGTAGTAACGTGATTCTGCTGGAGAATCACCTGATCAAAATGAAGCGCCTTAGCAACCTCATTATCAGTATTATATATTTTCAAATCTGCCTGAATGGTTTCCTTCTCAGATGCGAGAAAAACATAGATAGAAAGTCCCACTTTTCCTGATTTTGCATTTGCAAGACTCCAATTTCTATTGTGCGTATTGCCACCAGCATCTACGACACCATAACCCGTAGTAGGATTGAATACCCGGCTAACATTTCCCACCAAAGAAGCTTCAATCTTGGAAAAACCAACAGGCAGATTATCGGAAGACTGGAATTTCAGAAGGGAAATAGCTCGCTCCAACTTACAATTGAAGGTGTTGCTGCCACTCTTCACCTCGATATCCTTGCAGACATAAGCCATATCGTCCAGTTTCTCTTTTTCCGGAAAAGTAACCTTCTCTGCCGAAACGATATTCACCTCTCCTTCCACCTTGCTGGCAATAGCCACCATCTTGTACTTGCCAATAGGCAAACGCAAAGTAGCAGAACCGAAACTATCCTGAGTGGCATCAGCCTGATGGATATACTGAATAGCCTGAGGGGAATTGACTGGAATAATGGCAATGTCGAGACGGGTAAATCTCTTTTTCCACGTAGTAGTCGTGTTATCATCAGCTCGGGTCTGAACATCGCCCGTAAGGAAACTATCACCTGCCCGGGTAATAGATCCCCCATTTGCTTCCATCGCACCATTCGAAAGTTTTGCCTCTCCAAATTTCTCTACGGTCGAATCAAAGAAACTGAAACTAACACTGGAAGTTTCAACCTGTGAAGACTGCTGTAAAGCATCCTCACCTGAGCACGCGCACATACCTGTAAACGCAACGGCTACAAAAAGCCATTTCATCATTTTGTTCATAATTATAAGATTTTAAATAAATAAGTCCGTTAGTTAACTACAGAGGAAAAATCCTAACGTAGTTTTCGCCATATCGATTGCAAATATAAAGAAATACATCGAATCAACCAAACTATTTTTAGAAAAAAAATATTTTTATTAAAAAAAACAAGTAAAGCCTTGGGGTTTTCAATTTAATTTATTATCTTTGCAAACGTTATCCTGAATACAATCTTTTTACCTTAAAGAAAACTAATACCTATTGAATGTAGATCGGCTGCCTGTGAAGGTAGCCGATCTTTAGTTTTATGATAGCATGTATTCTTTCATATAATAAATTAGAAAATTAGCCGTTATTATTAATAAAGAAAAAGACAATGGAAAAGAAAGAAGAAATCATACTGTTGCCCAAAATATTCGACCCAAGGGGTAGTCTGACTGTGACGGAAGAGATGAAAAACATCCCTTTCCATATCCATCGCGTGGAATATCTATATGGTATCTGCCAGGGTAAAGAATTGGAAAAATACACAGAAAAAGAAAGCTACAAGTTCTACGTAGCCCTCAGCGGCTCCTTTCGTATCACCATCCACGAAGATGATGATACGAAAAGAGATTATATGCTTAATCGCCCCTATCAGGGACTGCTCATCCAGGGTGACACCCACTACTCCATTCACGATTTCTCCAACGGAGTGGTCTGTCTGGAAATAGAATAAAAATTAATTCCGCATCATCCGATGAAAATAGGAATATCAGAACAACTGGGCCTTGAGACCCAGCGACAATCCGAAGACATCCCAGAATTCCGCCTTTCCTCCATTGCGATACAAGCGCATGAAGTAAATGTCATTGGTGCCCAATTCATAGAAAAACGAAAAACTTTTGATGAACTTACGCTTATTCTTAGGAATTTCCTTGGAAAAACGCTCACCGATAAATAGGTTCGGGCGAATACGGGTGGAAAAAGGATAATAACCACTCTGATACTTTGTTGGCTGCTTCGTCCAGAAATCCTGTCCGATGACTGTATTGAAATACAATCCACACTCCAATGGTTCAAAAGCCCAGCCCTTCTTGAGATTGATAGACCAAGGGATATAATTCTCCTTGAGCGTGATCGTCATTTTTGCGGAATGGGAACTGTATTTGGGAATATAGCCAAACAGCAACTGAGTCTCCCATTGTCCACGCTTGCCATAATCCCATCCTACTCCAACGGAGAAAAGCCCCATATTGCCACAAGTCTGTAATATCAACTGGGTAGGTATCAGAGACTCCCAATTCTGGCGATAATGATGAATACGCTTGTCGTAACGAGTAGTATCAGGATGAGTATAAACAACTGGCGCATCAATAGAATCAGACATTTCTGTTTTTTCTATCTTTTCAAAACTTGCTGTCTTTCCAAAAGTTACTGCAAACAAGCTTGTTTTTATCCCACACAATGCCAAAGCCATCAACATGATCCGTTTAGAATTTAATAATCTCATAGCTGTAGTCTTTTGGGGTTATCTTAAATATATAATACTCTCGCTTCGGCGTATTGCCTACCTGATAATACATGATGCCATTCTTGTAGATATCAGTCTGTTCCGTGTGATGACCATGACCATACAGGCAAAACATCAGTTTCGGAAAGTTCTGGGTATAGTAATTAAATACCTTTGCCACATTATTATTAAACTGCTCTGTATAAGGAGCGGCATGCATGCATACAACGGTCCGATCGAACTCATCAGCCCGACTGGTCACTTCTTCCTCCATGTAATCGAAATTAGGAACTGCCATAGAATAATCATATTCGATGGCATTGGTATTAAGACAGACAAACTTGACTCGTCCGGCGATAAAGCTGAAATCCGGATTTCCGAACATCTTCTCATAGGCCTGATTGCCCGTACCTAAGCAGTCGTGATTACCCAATAGTACGACAAAAGGCTTATTGAGTTTGAATAATTTATCACGAGTCCATTCAAACTCTCGCGTAGAACCGAAGTCTGTAATGTCACCTCCATGAATTACAAAATCGATACTGTCATGCTTGTTGATATCACCCACCAAATCAGACAAGTCGTTCAACCACTGATGCGAGTCGCTGATAAAAGCAAAACGGATGGTGTCTTGTGACTTAACGGCATTCTCTATCTTCGTGATCATCGTCGAATTAATCTGGGTCTGTCCTTTCACCCTCACATCATAAGGATGCACGTCAAACACCGAATCGCAACTCGAAAAAAGTACTAAAGAAAGTAATGCTGCTGATAGAAGATTCCTTCTTTTCATTCTTATCTATTTAATTTCTTACTTTATTATTTTATCAACTAAAACGATGCAAAGATACAAATAAAACTTGACTTTGCAAAAAAGTTTTTAATAAATTATGGCAAATGGAACAGAATTAGAGACAAATAAGAATATCTGCGTGGGATTTTTTGTCACGCAAATTTCGCAGATGACGCAGATTTTTATTCATCGGATGACACGGAATTTATTCGGAGGTTTCCTGCTGAGGCGATTACTCACGGATTTTCGCGGAGGCGACCTGTTCGGTCGTTGCAGATACCCCCTGAGGTTGTAAAAAGTCCCACAGATTTCACAGATATACACAGATTTTTCTTGGGACGTTTTTTTAGTCACGCAGATTTCGCAGATGACGCAGATTTTTTTCATCATCGGACGACACGGAATTTTGCGGAGGCGACCTGTTCGGTCGTTGCAGATATCCCCCTGGGATTGGACAAAGCGATTCATTAGAGATTCCATAAAAAATCTGTGGAAATCTGTGAAATCTGTGGGACAAAAAAACAACGAGAAGGAGAACCAAGACAACTATTTCTTCTTGGTTCTCAAACGAATATAGAAATCACGCAACTGTCCTGGCGCTACGCCTAACTTTAAAAGACGCTCCAAATCTGCGTATGCTTCCTGTTTCCTCCCCAACTTGACGAGCAAATCTACATGATTGATAAGATAATCCTGATTGGCGCTATCCCGAGCAATAGCCTGCGCATAATCATACTCCGCCAACTCCAACTGCCCCTTTTCCTTTTCCATACCGCCACGGGCTGCATAAGCGATGGCACTATCCGGATACTGTTCTATCAGATTATTGATGCCATCATAAGCTTCCGTAAAATGCAAGTCTTTCTGATTGAGCAAAGCCAACCCCAACTGCGCTTGAAAATTACCAGGCACAAGAACCAGAAGATTCTGGTAGTCGAGCCGGGCAAAGTTGTATCTGTTCAACTTCTCATTAACAAAGGAACGATAAAACAGTCCTGCTATGTTGGTATTATTTAAATACAAAACCTTATCCAGATCATCCTTCGCATAATTCCATTGTTCCAACTGGATGTTCCATGCCGCTTTCTTCAATCGAAGATCAATACTGTCGGGATGGTAAGCAAGAATATCCGTGGCATGAGCCAAAGAATCTCGCAAAGCCTGATTGCTTTGCGCCAACACCGGCGAGGCACATGCACCCATTGCCAAATATATGATTACTGAAAGTTTCTTCATCGTTATTTTAATCTCTTTTCCTGCAAAAGTACAACATTTTTTTCTTCTTCTACCTTCCAATCCTTGATGGTATGCGTCTCCACATCAAAGTTGATACCCACCTTAACGATTGGCAGACCGCAGAGGGCGAAACGCTTCGCATACTCCTTCAAGTCGATCTGTTTCATTGCCACATCAGCACTTTGGTTTAGTTTCAACTCAAAGAGGTAGAGATGGGTGGCGGTACGGAGCACCATATCGACACGTCCCTTTGGCGTGTGAACCTCCACATCCACGTAATTGTCGAGGATGGAGAAGATGACATACATCATCTGCTGATAATGCCCCTCATAATCCGTATTGTCACAATAAGGAATCGTGCCGAGATAAGTCTGGAGCATCTCAAGTGCTCCATCAATGTTGTTGCGACGGATGGCAGCCGACATTTTGGCGATGGTCGTGGTACCCTTCACCGTATTCATACCTATATAATAAGGTAAAAGACAACGATACAAGCCTACACGAATCTCCTTGTTCGGAATGTCCAAGAGATAGAGTTCCGTCTCTGGGTCATAGCCCTTGATGGTGATGTAGCCACTCTGATAGAGCAACGGCATAATGGTGGTCATCTTCTCTGTTGGAGCATCAAACTCCGACTTATCAGCCTCGCTGCCACCTATCTCAGATGGCATCACCTGGAACTTGTTGAGCATGTTGATCAAGTAAGTAGGTGTGCCAGAGGCAAACCAATAGTAATCTAATTTGCCTTTTGACATGGCATTGAGCAAGCTAAATGGATTAAATACGTCAGGCGAGACATCTGCAAAATGATAACCATCATAGTACTCTCGAAGAGCCGCAAGCGTCTCCTCTCTTGTCTTGCCCAACTTCTCACCCAAAGCATCAACATCCGCCGACATTTGGTTCACCACTTCTTCCTTGGTGATACCACAAATTCCAGCATACTCTTCATCCATGCTCACATTAGAGATATTGTTAAGTTCGCTGAAAATGCTCATCTGCGAGAACTTGGTGATGCCCGTCAAGAAAACAAAGCGGAGATAAGGCTCGCACATTTTCAATGGACTATAGAAATTGCGCATCACGTTGCGAAGAACCTGCAAGGAAGTTTCTTCGTGTACTACATCCAACAAAGGAGCATCATACTCATCGATGAGCACGACAACTTGCTTGCCTGTCTTTCGATAAGCAGTCTGAATCAAATCGGTCAGACGATTATTTGCTCCATTCTGAGGTGTTGTAATACCATACGTAGCCTCTTTCTTAGCCAATTGATAGCCCAAATATTCTTCCAACTCCTTCTTTTCCATATGCTTGCCACCCGACATATCAAAATGCAGGACAGGGTATTCCGTCCACTCCTGCTCCAACTTTTCGATGGCAAGTCCTTTAAAGAGTTCTTTTTTACCCTCAAAATAGCTTTGAAAAGTTGAAGTCAATAATGACTTACCAAAACGGCGTGGTCGGCTCAAGAAGAAATAACATCCACCAGAATGTGTCATTCTGTAAATGTATTCCGTCTTATCAACATAGAGCTTATTCTCCTTAATAATTCGCTCAAAAGTCTGTATGCCTACTGGGTATAATTTCAATGCTGCCATCTTTAGAAATGTTTATATATGTGATACTTTGGGACAAAAATACAAAAAAATAATCATAACCGCAAACAAATGCACTGATTTTTACTAAAAATATCCTTCTGAGCTTTCGCATATCAGGAAGTGAAAGGAGTTAAGGAGTTAAGACGTATCTTAACAACCCTACTTCAATCACCATCGAAGCTTACTCTTATTGCCAATGAAGCTTACTTCGTTGCGCAATGGAGTAAGCTTCATTGGTATTCTTTCAATGTTATTGCTGCACCCCCACTAAATTTCCATAGAACCAAGAAATAGAAAAGGGAAAAAACAAAGCTGTAAAACAAAAAAAGCAACCTCAAATTGAGATTGCTTTCTGCGGTGCGTACGAGACTCGAACTCGTGACCTCCTGCGTGACAGGCAGGCATTCTAACCAACTGAACTAACGCACCTTCAAGTAACAAATCTCATTAGCTTGAAGCTCATTTCTCATTTGCGAGTGCAAAGGTACTACATTTTTTTGATTCCACCAATTTTTTCGGCAACTTTTTTACAAGAATTTTTGAAAAAAAATCGCATCACTATACTTCTTGCCATCAAAAAGCCATGCATTCAACCTCGTAGTTTTCTGAAAATCAGAGAGTTCGAGCACTTTTATACATTTTTCATTATGTTCTGGCACAATTGCATAAATTTGATGCAAATGTATCACTTTTCTTCCATAATCCGCTATTTTATCTAAAACAGCAGAAGCATACCCCCGTCCGCGATACTCCTTCCGGATGACCAAACCCAACTCTGCACGGCGGTGAATAGGAGAAAAATCCATCAAATCAACCATACCTATCGTCTCTCCGACTTCATCATCTATCATCAACCGCACCTGCTTGTCAGCAAAAATGTCGCCAGTGGCTGATGTAATATAGTCCAGAAGCATACTTCTGGAATAAGGAACATTGGTAACACCTACATTCCACAACCTGTCATCATTCTCAACTCCATACATGAATTCCAAGTCTTCCAGCTCCATTGCCCGAAGTTTTATCTGAGGATTTTTACTATTTTCCATGACTTTCTACACTTGTACACCTTATTTTATTACTTCTGTATCTGTAATCAGCATGCCAGAATCCTGATGATAGAATCCTATTTTCCTCAAAGGAGAAGGAGCTACTGCAAAAACTTCGAGGATTTGTTCGTAATCAAACTCCGAAACATCGAAGACAACAATCTGCAGTTTCTTAGAATCAGTAATCTTCTCCAAGAAAGACGCCGTCAACTCATTCTTGCCCAAAGCTACAAACTCTGCCAGCAAACCTTTCCGGCGCACCAAGTCTCCACATTTCTCTTGCATCTCCTTACTTCCTACAAACACATAGTTCGGAGTCTGCCACTCATAGGTGATAAATCCTAAGCTCTTACGGGCCCTGTCAATCTGCATCTGGAAAAGGGCAAGAGTAGCCTTGGCATAAATGGCTGCCTTGATAGGTAAACTGATGAGCCACGACATACCGGAATAATGTTTTCTGAAGAAGATAAGCATCGCCTCATAGAACACATGCACATAGCGGAAGCTCGACTTCTGGGTACTCTCCCCCTTATAATGCAAGATGGTAGAAGGAAGATAATAATTATGATAACCTCCCTTCAGAATGCGATAAGAGAGATCAATATCCTCGCCATACATGAAGAAGTCCTCGTCTAAATAACCCACCTCATCGATGGCTTTCTTTCGCAACAGACAGAAGGCTCCACTCACTACCTCTATCCTTCCTGGTTCATCCCATGGAAGAGCACTCATATAATAATGACCGAAACGGTGACTGTTCGGAAAACGGGCACACAGACCCACCATCTTGTAAAATGCCACCATCGGAGAAGGCAACCCTCTCCTACTTTCCAGTGCCGCCTTACCAGAAGCATCCAGCATGCGGACACCTAAAGAACCGGCATCCTCATGAGCATCCATAAAGTCTATCGCCGTCCGAATTGTAGATTCTCCTACCACCGTATCAGGATTAAGAAGCAGCACATACTCTGCATGACTCTTGCGAATCGCCAGATTGTTGGCTCTCGCAAAACCCAGATTATGAGGACTGTCTATCACGTTCACACCAGGAAAACGCTTCGAAAGATAATCCACCGACCCGTCTTTGGAATGATTATCGACGACAAACACCTCCGACTCTATGCCCTGAAGTGCTCTGAGGAGAGAATCAAGACACTGTTGGAGATAGAACTTTACGTTATAGCTAACGATTACAACTGTAATTTTCACCTTATTATATATAGGAAGAATAAATATAATCAATACGAAGCCAGAAGGCAAATGTTACGCAGAAACATCTTCGGTTTCAGATACACATCTTGCCATGGATGGATATATGAAGAAGACACACAGAAAAAGGATGATTGCCATATAGCCGAAAGCTGGCGACATCGTCTGGTAATACATAAAGGTATTTACCAGCATCGGCAAACACAACATGTTGATGCGAGCTGTGCCCCAAGGTAAAAGAGCAGCCCCCTTACCAGTCACCAACTTGCGCTTGACAACTTTGAAGGCAAACAACTTCAGGGCTAAAGGGATGACTGCAATGGTAAGAAACTCCATGATGACCTGCATCAAAAACACAAAATCACTACTGAAAAGCAGAGTGCCTGGCTCCAATATTTCGGTTTCATAGAGCAATACCATGAGAATGGCAGCCAATAATAATACCCAAAAGTTGATAAGCAATATTCGCTGGGAAAATTTCAAGTTCATTTTATTTCTTCTTTGTTATAGAAACTCTATTTTTCTAATTTAGAGATATACTTTCTGTATTAAAAATATGTTTATCTGAAAGCGAGGAGAAAAAGGAACCTCTTACTGCCCGAAAGGAGTACGATTGACTATCGAACGGCCGAGCGTTACCTCATCAGTATATTCCAGTTCGTTACCTACTGAAATTCCTCTCGCAATTACCGAAAGTTTTACAGGATAATCGGCCAACTTGCGTGAAATATAGAAGTTGGTGGTATCACCCTCCATCGTACTGCTCAAGGCAAGAATCACCTCATCGATTCCCCCACGAGCCACCCTTTCCACGAGAGAATCAATCTCCAGATCAGCAGGACCGACCCCATCCATAGGAGAGATAATTCCACCCAAAACATGATAAAGCCCGTGAAACTGTTGGGTATTCTCTACAGCCATCACATCCTGAATGTTCTCCACCACACAAATAATGGAGGCATCCCGGCGGGGATCACTGCATATCGGACAGACTTCGGTATCGCTCACATTATGACATACACGACAATACTTCACCTCACGCTTGAGTTGAGAGACGGCACCCACAAACTGTTCTACCGACTCGTCGCTCTGGCGCAGGGTATGAAGAACAAGGCGCAAAGCTGTTTTGCGCCCTATTCCCGGCAGTTTGGCAAACTCGCTCACCGCCTTTTCCAAAAGTGCTGATGGATATTTCTGTATCATTACAGATAAACTCCAATACCAACACGCAGACCTACTGTTGAGAAGTCTGAATGATTCTTGAAACTCTGATCGTAATAAATGGCAGGCTCAATAGTCACGGTACGACTCAAGAAGAAGGCATAGCCCACTTCCACGCCTGGCATCACGTCATTATAGCTACCCGTATGAGCCAACTTGACACCAGCACCTAAATAGAGACCATTCTGGATAATATAGTATCTACCCTGTGCACCTACGCTAAAATAATCCTTGACACCGTCCTTGCCCGAATGATCATAAGAAAGCTGACCTACAGCCATCAGATTATCGGCAAAGAGATAACCCGCCTTAGCCTGAACACCCAAGTTGAGTTCATTTGAACCATTATAACTCAAATTGAGGCCAGAAAGTGAAGCCCCACAATATACCTTTCCTTCTTCAAACTGTGCATTTGCCGACACCGTCAGCAAGAGAGATGCACATAAAATAGCTAATTTCTTCATATCTCGATTATTTTTTAGATAAATATCTTCATCATTCTGATGCCACTCCGCATTCTGAATCATATCATCATTCAGATTACTTTCCTTCGATATTCTTGCGCTTCAAACCCTTATACCAGGAATAGAACCAAACCAGTGCTACAACCAGTATCAGACAACTGCCGGTATAGGCCATCGTCTCCTGCAATCCCAAAGCCTGCTTGCTGACCAACAGGAATGTGGAACATACCACTGTCATGAAGAGTGCTGGTACGAGTGTAACCACAAATGGTTTCTTGTTCTCTACCAGATAAACCGTCAGCGTCCATAAAGTAAAGACAGACAAGGTTTGGTTAGCCCATCCGAAGTATTGCCAAATCACATTGAATCCGTCAGGATTTGCCATCTGCCATACCAGTAGAAGGATGGCGGCAATAAACATAGGAATACAGATGAGCAGGCGACGATGCATCGAATGCTGTTCGATACCTAAGAACTCGGCAATGATGAGTCGGGCACTGCGAAAGGCAGTATCGCCACTGGTAATAGGAGCTGCCACTACACCGAGAAGGGCAAGAATTCCACCAGCTACTCCAAGCCAGCTGGAACAAATCATCTTCACGACTGTAGGAGCATCAAAGAACTGAACGAGCGACTTGCCACCAGGAGTACCAAACTGAGCGATAAACTGCTGGGCGACATCAGCAGGAACAACCTCTCTCCAACCACCATTATAGAAGAAGTAGATAGAGACTGTAGCCCAAATCAAAGCTACGACACCCTCAGTAATCATAGAACCGTAGAAGATAGGACGGCCCAGTTTCTCACTTTTCATACAACGCGCCATCAAAGGACTTTGAGTAGCATGGAAACCGCTGATGGCTCCACAGGCTATCGTGATGAAGAGGCAAGGAAATATCGGGTTCTTGTCCATAAAGGCATCCACACCTAACCAACTCGTATTCAGATTGTTATTGCTATTTGCCATATCACTCCAAAGTTCTGGCAAATCTGGCATTTTGACAAAGAGTCCAACCATCAGAGCACCTGCCATAAACAACAGGGAGATGGCAAACAGAGGATATATCTTACCGATAATCTTATCTATCGGCAGGAGCGTTGCAATAATATAATAGATGAAGATGGCAATGATCCACCACATCTTGCTACCACAGATGCTTTCAAGGATAATGGCAGGACTATAAACAAAGACTACACCCACCATCATCAAAAGCAGAACCGAAAAAACAAGCATCACTTTCTTGGTTCTGCCACCCAGATACTTACCTACCAGTTCTGGCAAACCAGCACCACCATTACGAATACTCAACATACCACTCAGATAATCATGCATCGCACCAGCAAAGATACAACCCAAAACAATCCAGAGATAAGCTACGGGACCATACCATGCACCCATGATGGCACCGAAGATAGGACCTGTACCTGCAATATTGAGAAATTGAATCATAAAAATCTTCCAACTTGGCAATACGAGAAAATCAACTCCATCAGCCTTAGTCAGCGCTGGAGTCGGACGATCATCAGGACCGAAAATATGTGCTACAAATTTTCCATAGAACAAGTAGCCGAGCACAAGAGCTACAAGACTTAACATAAAACTTACCATTTTACTTTACAATTTACGTTGATATCTTATATCAGGTTTTACCTGTTATTAACCTTCAACTAACAAATTCTCCGCAAAGGTACGATTTATATTTCAATTAACAAAAATATTTGTTGAATAATTTGACATAAAAAAAGAGCAACCCGTGAAGATTGCTCTTTTTTGGTACACCCTTAGGGATTCGAACCCTAGACCCACTGATTAAGAGTCAGTTGCTCTACCAACTGAGCTAAGGGTGCTTCTTAAAGCCTCATTTCTGAATTGCGAGTGCAAAGGTACTACATTTTTTTGAAACCACCAATTTTTTTCGCAACTTTTTTCTAACTTTTTTTATTTTTTCTGATATAGAAGGTTCCAAAGGTATGCGAAACACCCTTTTTATTCAGGCTTTTCAGCACATACACACCTTCACTTAAACTACTTATATTCAGATAGTTACTACTACTCCGAAGCACTTTCAAAGGCTGACCTAACAAGGATTCCACCAAAAAACAGGTAGCATCTGCATTTTTTGCACTTTCTGGTAAGAAAAGTCTTCCATCGCTGCATTTTAGCTTTTTTGCCTTGCCCTGTCGTTCCAGCAGAAAGTCCTCAACTTTGGCAACATTCTGCACCGGACGGCTTTCATTTCCATATCCATCCATTGCCGTAACAGCAAAAAAGAGTGGATTTTCATCTCCCGAAAGGTCGAGTGTTATCTGATTACCCATCATTCTTGCCGAAATCAAGTTTCTTGCATCTTCTGTATCAACCGGATAAGTTCTACTTGCATATACATTATTATATATATAAGGTGTAGAAACTGCAGTTCCATCCTCATATTGCGCAGCATTATTCCAGATAAGCACTACCTTCTCTCCCACCTGCTGTGTTTTCAAATGAGATGGCGCAACAGGAATACGCCTGCTCTCCCACTTCATCGCCGGCACCAAAGACGGATAGAGATTAAATTCCTTGGACGTGAAATCGTAGATACCCTGTCGGTTGTCAAGCAAAAACTTATTGCGAAAGAAAGCATGCCCCAGTCCGATATTGCGCAAATGATACATTTCGGAAGTTATATCCCCTATCTTCCACTTACCTTCCTTAGGATCCAAGAAATAAATTCCCAAACCTGGCACCACAATCTTGCCATGACTCTGTTCTGCCCAGTCGATAGCAAAAGGAAAGAACTGTTCGTTGCGAAAGTACATCATCGGATAAAGTTCATCCATCAGACCCGACTTGAGCCAACCCTGCGCATCCTGACAGACTTTGGTATAGGCATTCCAGCCATGACTCCAATAACGGCCAAGGTCATCAAACTTACCGATAGGAGAACAACTCATCTTCACCCAAGGCTTCTCGCGCTTCACACTACGGTGTATCGCCTCAACGATACGGGTAATAAACTGTCGCCCCTTATCACGACTCACCTTGATATTCCAAGTCTCCGGATAGCGGATATAATCGAGATGGATGCCATCCACATCATAATTACGGGTTATTTCGCTACAAATTTGCGCAAGATAGTCCGCCGTTCGACTATCTTCCGGATTCATATATCCATCAGGTCCGATTTTCCTGATCAACCCCGGAAACCGACTGCGAAGCGACTTACACCCCAAGGCATTCCACTTACCCACTGGAATTGTAACTACCCATGCATGACATTCCATACCCCGTTTGTGACACTCCTCTATCGCAAACTTCAACGCATCATAACCCGGACTTTTTCCAGGAAAACCAGACAAGCAACCATCCCAAGGCTCATAAGCTGAAGGATAGATCATCGTACCACGTACTCTGGTCTGAATAAGCACCGTATTAATGTGTGCTTTCTGCAAACGATTCAGAATCTCAACCAATTCCTGCTTTTGTTTTTCGGCAGAATAAGCAGACTGCGCATAGGAATGAGGCCAGTCGATACCGCCAATCGTGGTCAGCCACACAGCACGCACCTCATGCTTTGGGGGATAATTATTAAAAATCATACTCTGCAAAGAACTACCAGACATGGTTCTATGCACAGAGCTATCTAATATGGCATTTTGCGCCTGAAGCGACATAACCATAGTCAACAAAAATGATATTTGAAAAAAAATACGTTTCATTACTTTTATCAACTAAAAAAATCCATAGGCTTCATTTCTCCGAAGCCAAGAGGCCTCACTTCCATGAATTCAACAGACCTCACTTCACGTCCTTGAAACCAACAAGCCTATCAGTCCTATCGCCCGTTCCACGATAATACACCAAGACCTGATACTTATTCTGAGTTTGAAAGTACGAACCCTCCGACGTAACAGGCTGCGTAGTACCATTATCCTTAAGTACCAGATACTGATAACTGTAATAACCCTGTTTCATCAGCACCTTTCCCTCGTAAGACTGCGTCTTTTCATCGTATTCCATCCGATAAGCCGGAAGAAACCGATCATGCGTCCAATCACCATTCAGATAAACATCGCCCTTCTGACGAGGAGCCTTCAGAAAAAAATGCACCCAGGCGTAGTCTGAAATAAAATCATTATCTATATTCTCACTGTTGCGAATAAAAAACGACCCCTGTGGCGCTTCATCATGCACATAGCTCGGACGGGGCAAATCCGGTTGCACAAAAGCATGAAACTCATTGCCATCCCACTTCATCTCATCCAGTCCCATCGTTGTATGATTCATATCAAGCATCTCAAACTTCCGATAGACATTGCCTGCCGGAAAAATCAAATCACGACAATGCGTCCACTGCAAGCCATCAGCACTAATATAGTCTGGCTTAGGATCACACACCGCATTATCCCATCTTCCATTCTGCAACACCACCATACGGAGCTGGCGCTGAGGATCCGTAATTCGCAAATTACCATAATCTACATGAACACTCACCTGCTGATGACTCTTATTGACATCAATGTCAGTATTCGAACGATAGCCAACTGACACATTCACTTGCGGATCAACTACCATAAAACAAGCTGTAAGCATCGGTTCATTCTCACGATTCTCATCATAAACCATCAACTTATAGTTACCACCCATGGTGATACGGCAGTTCTCATTTGGAATACGGAGTTGATAATGAGTATAAAGCTGATTGGTATTGAGCGACTCTTCAAAGTCATCAATAGTCAGTTCTCCATTGAATCCAGCAAGGTAATCACTCACAAACAACCCTGCAGACTCATTCCAGTCCGCATCACAATGCACGATTTTATAACAATAACGATGATAGTCATGCGTAAGGTCATCAAAAGAAACCTGTACAGTTTGTCCACCAAGCGTCACCACAGGCATTGACAGCCAGTTGTCACCCCCAACCACTTGCAAGGTAGTCACACGCGAGCTATGTATCTCTGAACGCTGAGCCACCCCTACTCCACACGATAAAGCAAAGGCCGCCAGCAACGCAATACCTCTGAACTTGTTATGAATTCTCATTTGTTTCATTCTGCAAAGATAAAACAAAAATAGGAAATAGCCAAAGAAATAGAAACAAAAAAAAGTCTTCATCCAAAAAGATGAAGACTTCATTGTAGTCGATAGGGGAATCGAACCCCTATGCCAAGATTGAGAATCTTGTATCCTAACCATTAGATGAATCGACCAACGGTACACTCTTGAAACATGTTTGCGGAAGGTGGGGGATTCGAACCCCCGGTACGGTAACCCGCACGTCAGTTTAGCAAACTGGTGGTTTCAGCCACTCACCCAACCTTCCTAGTTGGACTCATTTCTGAATCAACAAACATTGTTTCTCAAATGCGAGTGCAAAGGTAATACATTTTTTCGGTTCCACCAAATTTTTCGGAAAGAATTTTCAAGAAAAATGCATTTTTCTTCATTTTTTCACCTTTTTCTCTCCCACTCGCATTTTTACACCTTATTATATATATAGGGAGAGAACTATATCGGGTTTACACATAGCGAGAAGCTCATATTGTGTTTAATATATTCTGAGAAATTCATCTTTGGAATTAAAGTTCCGATCCTGTAAATTGTCCCATAAATAATATTGCACCAGTATTCGCCTCCGTAATCATATACACAAAAGGACGGTCGGCATGGAAGTCAACTCGACGTGGTTCATCAGGATGCTGAAGACTCATCGTCATAATAGCAGCAGTTACTGCCGCTGCCTTTGTACCTTCCTCACTCACCTCTATCTTCGCCTTCTGCAGCATCTTGGAAATAGACAGACTGCCAGTTGCAAAATTCGAGAAGTTGGCATTTCCTCCAAACATCGAAGGTGCACCCAACTTGCTGATGATACCATTCAAAGGCAGACTTAACTCAGTAGAGAATCGAGGCAACTTCAAGTCAACCATACATTCGTCCATCTTATCACGCAGCTCAGCCAGCGACTTCACATCCACCTTTTTCATCATCTCGTCGATAGAACTACCCTGATTAGGAAGCAACACAACCATCTCGTATGAACGATTGCCATAAGGAATGCGAACTGCAGAATATCCAGCACCATCAGCATACTGATATTTTGCCTGGCGATGCATCATCTGAGCCTTCTTGATATCACGGGTATATCCATGAAATGCCTCCAACTTCGTATTCTTCTTATCAAACTTATCTGTCCATGCTCCCTTAAAATAGATAGCATTCATGATACAAGAAACCGCATTGGCATCCAACTGACTGATCATGCTTGGAATCATACCATTGGTCTGTTTGCTACACCACTGATTGATATGCTTAACAGAAGCAGAAGAAGCGAAATCAAGATTCTCTACACCAGCCTGATAATCATTCTTCATAATTCCAGCGAATGTATTCTTGAGCTGATACTGTTTGTTGAGTGCAATATAATTGGCGATATTCACAGTTGTCTGCTTATCCAGACTATTTGCCTTCTGAAGCATCATTTTATAAAGAGCATTCAAATCTTCCACAGAAACACCCTCACAACCGATAGTCTTCAAAATTTCCTCACGAGTCTGTCCATCAGCTCCGTTTGCCAACATACCCATCAGATAAGAAATACTCATTGGGGAAACCACCTTAGAATCAAAACCTGAAATTTCATGGAAGAGATTGAGAGCGAAGCCATTGTTCTTATCTACAATACTACGCTGTTCATCCGACAAGATAAGATATCCCTCATCCATAGCTTCCTCACTTTTAGTAGCCTCCATACTCTCCGTTCCTTTCACTCCACCTTGAACTTTCTTACAAGAGCCACAAGAAACCATTGTCATCGCCAAAGCCATTGTGGCGATAGTCATTACACTTTTTTTCATAATCTATCTAATTTAATCATTATACGATATAAACATGTCTCTCCATCAAAAGAGCCATCATGACGCTTTCTTCGAGAAGACAACCGACTTTAAAACAACATTCCATTAGATTCCTTGCATTTCCGAAAAGAAATTAACCAGCATTAACAAAATAAGCATCATAACATAGCCATAGAACAAAACCTTCAGAAAAATAGTAAAAGAAGTCAAAGAAAACAACTTTTTAGAGCCAAGAAGCGTCTCTACCCCACCAATTCCGTTAAAACTTTATAAAACTTCGATATTTTTTCACAGGAAACATGGCTATAACAGAAAAAAGTAGTACTTTTGCACTCCGAATGCTCATGTATGGGCAAATATTACAGAAAAGTTAAGTTCGTTGGGGCTCAAATAAGTGCCGGCACGTTGCAGGACGCCTCGCGGAAAAACCCGTTTATATATTAAATTAATGTACGCAATCGTAGAAATTAACGGTCAGCAGTTCAAGGCTGAGGAGGGCAAGAAGCTCTTCGTACATCACATCAAGGATGTAGAAGCAGGTAAGACTGTTGAGTTCGACAAGGTTTTGCTCGTTGACAAAGACGGCGCAATCACTGTCGGTGCCCCAACTGTAGAGGGTGCAAAAGTAGTAGTAGAAGTTGTGAACCCACTCGTAAAGGGTGACAAGGTAATCGTCTTCAAGATGAAGCGCCGCAAGGACTATCGCAAGAAGAACGGTCATCGTGCACAGTTCACAGAGGTAACAATCAAATCTGTAATCGCTTAAATTAGGAGGAATTAGAAATGGCACATAAGAAAGGTGTTGGTAGTTCTAAGAACGGCCGTGAATCAGCTTCACAAAGATTAGGCGTTAAGATCTGGGGTGGTCAGAACATCGTCGCTGGTAACATCATCGTTCGTCAGCGTGGTAACAAGCACTTCCCAGGTGAGAATGTAGCTCAGGGTAAGGATGATACATTGTATGCTTTGACAGACGGTATCGTTTACTTCCACAAGGGCCGCAAGGATAAGAGTACAGTTTCTGTTCTCTCTCCTGAGGTTTATGCTGAGAAGACCAAGAAAGCTGACGCTTAAATTTTAAAGTTTTAGAAAAACTTATTCCAAACAAACAACATAGAAGCCTGCATCAGACGATGCAGGCTTTCTTCGTTTCTACCCAATAAGCCCATTTGTACTTATTTTTGTCCCTAAAACAACATTTTCTACCCATTTTATTGCGCTAAAAGAAATATTTTTTGTAATTTTGCCTTCAGTTAGCAAATAACGTTTACCGTGATTAATAATTTTAAATAAAATATATATCTTATGCTTACACTTAAACTTATCAGTGAAGAGACTGAACGTGTAGTCAAAGGTCTTGAAAAAAAGCATTTTCCTAATGCTCGTGAGGCCGTAGAGAAAGTATTGGAGTACGACAAAATCCGTCGTGAGGCTCAGCAGAAGCTTGACAACAACAAGCAGCAAGCCAACCAGTTTGCAAAGCAGATCGGTGCTTTGATGAAAGAAGGCAAGAAAGAAGAAGCTGAATCCGCAAAGGCTCAGGTAGCTATGCTCAAGGCTGACGCTAAGGCACTTGAAGAGATTATGGAGAAGGCTCAGAATGATATGACCAACCAGTTGCTCGAAATCCCTAACATTCCTTGCGAGCAGGTACCTGAGGGTAAGGATGCAGCAGACAACGTGGTTGTCAAAGAAGGTGGCGAAAAGCCTAACCTCGGTCCAGATGCTCTCTGCCACTGGGATCTCCTGAAGAAGTACAACCTCGTTGACTTCGACCTCGGTGTGAAGATTACTGGTGCTGGCTTCCCTGTATATATCGGCAAGATGGCCCGTTTCCAGCGTGCACTTGAGGCTTTCTTCCTGGATGAAGCTCGCAAGAGTGGATACCTCGAGATTCAGCCTCCTTACGTAGTAAACGAGGATTCTGGTCGCGGTACAGGTCAGTTGCCAGACAAGGAGGGTCAGATGTATCATGCTAATCTTGATAACCTCTTCCTTATCCCTACTGCAGAAGTTCCTGTAACCAACATCTTCCGTGATGTTATCCTCGACGAGAAGGATCTTCCTATCAAGCGTTGTGCTTATTCTGCTTGCTTCCGTCGTGAGGCTGGTAGCTATGGTAAGGACGTGCGTGGTTTGAACCGCTTGCACCAGTTTGACAAGGTAGAAATTGTACGTATTGACAAACCAGGTCACTCTTACGAGAGCTTGAACGAGATGCTTGACCACGTAGAGGGTCTTTTGAAGAAGTTGGAGTTACCATATCATATCCTCCGCCTCTGCGGTGGTGATATGAGTTTCACCTCTTCTATCTGCTACGACTTCGAGACATGGAGTGCAGCACAGGGTCGCTGGTTGGAGGTTTCATCAGTATCCAACTTCGAGAGCTATCAGGCTAACCGCCTCCACTGCCGCTACCGTCATGCAGAGGACAAGAAGATTGAACTTTGCCACACATTGAACGGTTCTGCTCTCGCCTTGCCACGTATTGTAGCAACCATCCTGGAGAACAACCAGACACCAGAGGGTATCCGTGTACCAAAGGTATTGGTACCTTACTGCGGTTTCGAGATGTTGGATGATAAGAACTTCGACTAATCAGATTATAAACATCGATTAATTCAAATATCTGGCTGGGATTTACTGGCCAACAATATTAAGTACGAGGATAACATCGGCTGCATTTCTACAGCCGACGTTATCCTTTTGCTTTTTTATCACGGAACCAAATTATACAAAAACAACTTATAGAGTAAACATAATAACCAAAAATAACCTCATGAACAAGATTATCAAAAAAATACAATATTCAGAGAAGGTATATCGTTTCGACGTAGAAGCACCTTTGATAGCTAAAAGCCGCAAGGCAGGTAACTTCGTCATCATCCGTGTGGATGACAATAGTGAGCGTATGCCTCTGACTATCGCTGATGCAGACATAGAAAAAGGCACCATCACTCTGGTTGTGCAGAAGGTTGGATTATCATCTACCAAACTCTGTAATCTCAACGAAGGAGATGAAATTCATGATGTTGTGGGCCCTCTCGGCAACCCAACCCATATCGAGAACTATGGTACAGTAATCTGTGCGGGCGGTGGTGTAGGTGTAGCTCCAATGCTCCCTATCATGCGTGCCCTCAAAGCTGCAGGCAACCGTGTTCTCTCTGTGATTGCTGGCCGCAACAAGGAATTGGTAATCATGGAAGATGAAGTTCGCGCTTCCAGTGACGAACTGATTATCATGACCGATGACGGAAGTTACGGCGAGAAAGGTGTTGTAACTGTCGGTATCGAAAAGCTCATCAATCAGGAGCACATCGATAAGGTATTTGCCATCGGCCCTCCTATCATGATGAAATTCTGTTGCCTTTTGACTCAAAAATACAATATCCCTACAGACGTTTCACTCAACACGATTATGGTGGATGGTACTGGTATGTGCGGTGCCTGCCGATTGACCATTGGCGGCAAGACTAAGTTTGTCTGCATTGACGGTCCTGAGTTTGACGGAGCATTGGTTGACTGGGATGAGATGTTCAAGCGCATGGGTACCTTCAAGGATGCAGAGCGTGAAGAGATGGAGCATTTCGAAGAGCACCTTGCAACAGTAGAAACAAACAAGAATAAGGAGACGACAGATGTAATGATGGACGTAGAGCCTACTACAGAAAGTATCGCTGAGCTTACCGACCGCAACTCTGAGTGGCGCAAGCAGTTACGCACTTCGATGAAAGCAAAAGAGCGCACTGCCATAGAGCGTGTTAAGATGCCTGAGTTGGATCCAGTATACCGTGCCACCACACGTACAGAAGAGGTCAATATAGGTTTAACCAAGGAGATGGCATTGACAGAAGCCAAGCGATGTCTGGACTGTCCAAAACCTACCTGTATGGAAGGTTGTCCTGTAAGCATCAATATTCCATCTTTCATCAAGAATATCGAACGCGGCCAGTTCTTAGCAGCAGCTAAGGTTCTGAAAAACACCTCTGCCCTGCCTGCCGTTTGCGGTCGTGTATGTCCACAAGAGAAACAATGCGAGAGCAAATGTATCCACCTCAAGATGAACGAGCCTGCAGTGGCAATCGGATATCTTGAGCGATTTGCAGCTGACTACGAGCGCCAGAGCGGAAACATTTCCGTTCCAGAACTGGAACCAGCCAATGGTATAAAGGTAGCAGTAGTAGGCTCTGGTCCTTCCGGTTTGAGTTTCGCAGGCGATATGGCCAAGAAGGGATTCGACGTAACCGTATTCGAGGCACTTCACGAGATTGGCGGAGTATTGAAATATGGTATTCCAGAGTTCCGTCTGCCTAATGCCATCGTGGATGTAGAAATTGAGAATCTTCAGAAAATGGGTGTAAAATTCATTGCCGACTGCATTGTTGGTAAGACAATTTCCGTAAAGGAACTGAACGAACAGGGTTTCAAGGGCATCTTCGTGGGTTCTGGTGCAGGTCTGCCTAACTTCATGAATATTCCTGGCGAGAATGCCTTGAACATTATGTCATCCAATGAGTACCTGACCCGCGTGAACCTGATGGACGCAGCCAACCCTCATAGCGACACACCTATCAACTTAGGCAAGAAAGTAGTAGTTGTAGGCGGTGGAAATACAGCTATGGACAGTTGCCGTACTGCGAAGCGCTTGGGTGCAGATGTCACTCTGGTCTATCGCCGCTCAGAGGCAGAAATGCCAGCCCGACTGGAAGAAGTAAAGCATGCCAAGGAAGAAGGCATTACCTTCCTGACACTCCACAACCCGAAGGAATATGAGGCTGACGAGAAGGGAGCAGTAAAGGCTGTTGTACTCGACGTGATGCAGTTGGGTGAACCTGATGCCAGCGGCCGTCGCCGTCCTGAAGCTACAGGAGAGACCATCACAATAGAGTGCGACCAGGTGATTGTGGCAGTAGGTGTTAGCCCTAATCCACTCGTTCCTCAGAGTATTGAGGGACTGGAACTTGGCAGAAAGAACACTATTGCAGTAAACGAGCAGATGCAGAGTTCACAACCAGAGATCTATGCCGGTGGCGACATCGTAAGAGGTGGTGCTACTGTGATTCTCGCCATGGGAGACGGAAGAAAAGCAGCAGAAAACATGGCAAAGCAATTGTCAGGTAAATAATGTAGATTCTTATAGCAATAAAGCGAGGGGGCTTCGGGTACTCAAATAGAGACACCGAATTTCCCTCTCTTATGACGCAAAAGTAATAAAGAAACTAAAACATCTGCTTAAAATTTGCAGTTTTCAGAGAAAATTCGTAACTTTGTCACCAAATCGCATGGAAAAATCCATGAAATCAAATCTATAGATGAATCAATCATAGATAAAACCAAGTCAATCAATAGATAAAGTTATGAGACAGTTGGCATTATACATCATCTTCCTGATGTCCATGGTTTTCACAAACTATGGTAAGGCGTCATCCGTCCCAGAAACTTTGAGTCTTCCCTTTGCAGAGTCATCAGAATCATTTCTTTCCGAGAGTAGTTTTTCCGAGAATCAATTTATTGCAGGCCAACATTCCGAGAGTCAAGATTCAAAGGAACTGTTCAACAAGGAAAGCCATTCCGAGGACCGACTTACTCAGATAGAACACAAGCAAAACAAGCAAGATGCACAGTTGGAAGATGCTTCTACAATCGCCTATCGCGTTTGCAGCAATCGTCCACAGCGATTATTGCCAAATGGCAATATCCAGAGTAATCCATCTGCAAGTAGATTGCTTTTTAATAAAATCAAGTTTTTATCTTCACTTCTAACTGCAAATATAAGTGGCATGGAGTCTTTCCGTATGGAAACTGCCCCTATCCACTTTGATGTCGCCAGCAAATATTACGTCATTTGCCTGCGACATCTACGGTGTTAGTACTTATTCTTCTCTTTTTATATCTCATTCTGTTTTACCGCATGCTATCAGCATACGATAAGGCAGGTCACACCCACCCTTATATTTAAAAAACAGTTCTCTATATATAAGTATGCTCGAACATACAAAGCCAGTTTGAGCATATAGAAACAATTCGAACCTAAAGAGATGGTTCGACATTTATAAACAAGAAAAGAATAAGTAATTAAAGAATATGGCAAAGATTAATCATTTAGAGATGGGTGCCGATGTTATGGCGCTCAATGATATAGAAGTAAAGAAAGGTTTCTTAGGTTTGAGCTGTAAACTCATTTACAAACCAACCAACAGTGTGATTAAGATAAAGGAGAAAGAATACTCCGCAGAGGATGGAAAGAAGTTGGGTAACATTCTTTCTGCAGATCCTAACGATGTGGAAACTGCTATCAATAAGTTTCCTGTATCTGCCATCAACATGGGCAATGTAAAGTTGGAAGCTTGCCTCTCGGATGACCATCAGTTTGTTGCCACCCAACTCCTTTCATTTCAGGACTTCGGTTACAAACCAGTCACAGAGATGGTAGTATATACTGGCAAGACAGCTGAAGCTTTCGCCAAGTTGCTTACTGCCTAAAAGATAATCATACAAGAGGACATATCAAAAGTCACTGCGGCTTTGATATGCCCTCTAATTCTATCCCATTAAAAATCTATATTCTCTCCACTTTACTTTCTTGTTCTCACAACATTTTTCACCCATTCCTCATTTCTCATTTGTAATTTGTAATTCCTATAATTCCATTGCATGGCGGAAATTCATTGGAGAAAGTCCCGTATGTTTTTTGAAAAACGTACCAAAGGCAGAAGCGTTTGGAAAACTCAATTCTGTAGCTATCTGCAATATGGTCTTATTGGTATTCTTCATCAAGTAAATACTGCGACGGATAATCGCCTTAAAGATAAGTTGCTGGACTGTCTTTCCGCATAGAGATTTCACCATCACGGTGAGATATTTCGAAGTGACACAAAGTTTGTCTGCATAAAAAGCCACACTGCGTTCATGCATGAAATTCTGTTCTATCAACTTCACTAAAGTTTCGAATATTTCAATTTTGCGGTCCATCTTTTTCCCAACGGGTTTAAAAGATGCAGAGAAGATGCTGCAGAGCCTGTAGGTGACAGCCATGAGAAGCAGGTTTTGCTCATGACAACTATAAGTATCTCGCAACGTCTGGCATTCCAATGTGTGGAGCATCCGAATATAATCATTCAGCATTTCTTCATATTCCGTATGCATGACGACACACGACTGAGGATAAAGAGTAGAATAAAGTCGCATGGCAACAACGGTATTTCCCAACATGTGGCGAATCTGTTCTACACGATAATAAAGCAATGTAAACTGTAGGTCCTGAGAAGTTTCCAAAACTTGAAACATAAGACCTTTGGAGAGAAAAACTGTCTCTCCGGCAGATGCGGCAAAGGATGTTCCATCTACGCAGAAACGGAACATCCCTTGTTGACAAATAATGATTCCGACAAAGTCAGAATAAAAAGGTTGCATCAGAGAATGAGGAAACTCATTGGCTTCACTGATGATGATATTATCTGTTATCTCCATGATGATTTCTTCGTTAACGGCATGGGTACTATATAGATCCCCATGATCCTAAAATGACAAAGATAACAAAATATCATTTCATTTCGCAGAATGTCTTGCTAATTTATGAAATTTTAGCATTATCCTACCTTCTTCCGAGCGAATGTATATTCACATTCTTCAGCAGATACTCTCGAGTCAGTTCTTTCAGATCACGCTTACGCCATGGGATGACAAGCATCAGCAGGGCACAAGCCAGACAACCATAGAAAGTCCAACCTGCCATTTCCTTGATGGTGGTAAGCGTAGCCTGCACCTGTACTTTTCCCTTGACCGACATAGCTGCCATTTCCTGAGCCTCAGCATCACTTTTTCCCTGATATTTCATACCATACACCGTCTGATCGTAAGTATTGGCAGTCTGAATGCTCGTACGGTCGAAGTCCTGCGCAAACCGTGTTACATAATACTGCTGGCGATGCTGAAGTACATTGGTGTAGAGAGCCGAACCGATACTTGGAGCAATGACCATACGCACGGTAAGCATGATGCAGACCCAAGTGGACATAAACCGGTAAGGCATACGCTGGTTGGCTATCGTGGAGATAAGCGAATAGAGCAGCATCATTCCCGTAGAACGAATGATAATAGGCCACTTCATGCGTTCATACATACCATCATTCTGCACCTCGAAATACATATACAGGGCATAGGCTCCAATGAAAAGAAAGCCCAACGAGTACATCCACTTGAGGTGTACTCCCTTCGCCCTGGCTATTACGGCAAAGATCAGGCCCACAGTATATCCCACCATCACCCAGTTGCCCAAGGTGGCATTCTGCCAATTGTCTATCTTCATACCGACATTGGTGAAGACATTGACAAACATCGCACTGGAATTGCACACCATCAGGAGGAAGAAAAGCATGATGCCATAATTGATGACTCTCAACTTAAATACCTCCATTATAAAATAAGGAGAACGGCGGGTCAACTCCAGATAGATGAACAAGCCCGTGAAGATGATGCAGATTATCGTAGAGAAACGGATCGACCCATCATCAAACCAGTCTAAGGTCTTGCCGAAGACCATGACATAGACAAAGGAGCAGAGCATGATACTGAACACCGTCACATTGCCAAACTTCGACATCGTAATGGGGAACTTCGGCATCGGATACTTATGATAAGGCATGGTGAAGAAGACGATGATAATGCCCGCCAGCATGAATGCCATCATGAAATGATACACATACTTCCATTCATAAGCGTATGCCAACCATGCTGTAAGCCAGGTACCGAGCTGACCGATGATCATGAAGAAAAGATAGATGACAGGCTGCGACACCATCTTTTCGCTGTCAACAGCATCCCAGGCCTCTTCCGTAGTAGGTTCGCATCCCGGAGTGATATTTTTGGTTGCCTCTATGCCGAAAGCATATTTGATGAGCACGAAGAGATGCGCCATCAAGAGAGTCTGGCGCACAAAACCCATCAGCAAACTGCACAGTCCGAGAATAAACAAAGAGTCGGTCTGAGCACAGACAAAACTGAGTATAAAGAGAATGGAGAACCCCACGATGCACATCATCTTCTCTCTTCGGATGCACACCAATTCATAGAAGAATGGAGAGAAAGCCGCCATTCCTATGGAGGTGCAGAAACCGGCAAAAGCGATGTATTCCGACTGAATGCCCAGTCCGCTCATCATCTCGCCGCTATTAGCAGAATAGACACCGCTCATCGTAATCATCGGCACGAAGAGGATGATCATGAAGATGATGCCAAGAGGTTTCGGCACCCAGTCATAAAATGGATAATTCTTATATTCTTCTAACATGTTACTTGATTTCTTCCAACATTTTCTTTCATGTTACTTATTTCCTTTCTGCGCTTATTTTCTTTCAGCCTTCACTACCACCATCATACCAGCAGCAAGACGGGCATTATCCTCCTTACTGATATTGGTGAAATCAATTCTGACAGGCACACGCTGCTGGATCTTCACAAAATTACCTGCCGAATTATCTGTCGGAACGAGTGAATACTTAGAACCCGTAGCGCCAGAGATTGCAGTAACCGTACCCTCAAACTCCTTATTGCTTACAGCATCTACCGTTATGCGTACCTTCTGCCCAACATAGAGATTTTCTACCTGCGTTTCCTTGTAGTTGGCAATCACCCATTTCTGGTTATTGGGTAGGATATAGGTAATGGTAGTACCTGCGTTCACCATCTGTCCCTCCTCGATAGAGCGGCGTCCCAACTTTCCGTCACATGGAGCCACTACCACACAGTAAGAGAGATTCAACTTAGCCATTTCCACTGCAGCCTGAGCTCGCTCGATGGCAGCAGCCACATTCTGCTTGCGGGTAGATACCTCGTTGACTCCCTTGTATGCAGCAGCCTGTTGCTTTCTTACAGACTCCAACTTCTTCTTGGTGGCAGCATATTCCACCTCAAGCTGCTCCAATTGGATAGGAGTAGCCGCCTTCTTTTCTACCAGATTGCGGTATCGCTCACAGTCCTTGGCAAGCTTAGCCAGGCGTACTTCGATTTCATCAATAGAAGCAGAATAAACAGAAGCAGAAGTCTCCGTAGTCTGCTGGGTAGCATCTATTACATTGGCTCCAGCCTTAGCATCCTTCAGGGCAGCCTCAGCCTCCATCAGGCGGATACGGTACTCACGGTCGTCGAGTACAAGAAGCGTATCACCCCTATGCACCTCCTGATGTTCCTTGAAATAAATCTTTGCGATATAACCGGAGGCACGAAGATTTACTGGTGAGATATACTGTTCTATCTGAGCATCATTACTCGTTTCATTTGAACTGTAATCTAAGAAAAGACAGACGATTTTCCAAAGTCCGAAAGCCAGGATTGCTATACCGATGAGACTGGCCACAATCTGACGAGTTCTCTGCTTCTTCAGTTTCTTGGCAGTTTCCTCATGTGATTCCTGAGTTGTTTGAGGAGTAGATTCTACATTTTCTTCATTCTTAACTCCAATGGTTTCTTTTTCGTTCTGTTCCATATTTTATTCCTTTATAATCTTTATTTGTTGTTTTCTTATTTATTAAATATTTCCTTATTTTCTCAATTTACAGTCTATTTATAACCATTAATCATACACCATCACAAGTTTCCCTACTTCACCTTCTCCAATTGTCCCGTGAGTTTAAGCAGAGCCAGATTGGCCACCTTGTAGCGATAATAAGCATTCAGATAATTGTTCATAGCCTCACTCATGCGCATCTCGTCCTGAAGCACAGCAGTCATAGATGTTACGCCCTCCTTATACTGGTCGGCAGTCACATTATAGACATCCTGCGCAAGCACGTAATTATCCAACTGTTTCTTATAGTTGCGCTGACTGTTGTTTACCTCACTTACAGCATTCACATAATTGGCCTGCATACCCTTGAGTGCATCCTCATAACCGATTCGGGCACTCTCCGCCTCCACTTTAGCCTTTCTGATTTTCGAGCGCTTTTCAAATCCGTCAAATACAGGCACTCTCAACTGGATGCCGAGACCGTTGGAACCATACCAGTGGTTAGAATCGCCCGAGTGAATCCAATGCTCTATTTTATCGGTGAAAGCAGAGTACATCAAACTACCAGTCAGACTGACCGATGGCAGATAACCATCCTTTGCCAGTTTGATCTGTTTTTGAGTCAGTTCCTTTTTCTGCTGCAGAAGTTGCAGTTCGTAGAGATTGACATTCAGACCATCCGCTTTCACGGTTTCTATCTGATTAGGATTCACATCAGTCACCTTGATATTCTTATCAGCAGGATAATCGATAACATACTTGAGCATGGTGTACTGCTGTTCGAGCATGGCAGCAGCATTATCGCGCTGCACGGTCAAGTTTTCTATATTGAGATTCACTCTCTTCAGATCCACTTCAAGACTCATCTGGTTGTCGTAGAAAGCCTGCGTGATGTCACGAAGTTCTTCCAGTCGTCTGATATTGTCGTTCACGAGACGTATCTGTTCTGAAGTGTTCTGTGCCATATAATACATTTTAGCTGTCTGTATAATAAGATCCTCACGTGCCTTTTCATATGAGAGTTTGTTGAGCTGGTCCGCAATCTTAGCTATATCTATGGCCGTATATACCATCTGATTGTAGAGAGGCATCTGGAGTTGGAGCCCTGCCGAAGCATTATACTGCAAGGTCTTAGTCACATTGTAAGGCTTTCCGTATGCCGAACCATCTGTAACCGATACGGGCGGAGTAAAATTGTCATTAAGTTGGGCTACCGCATTGATCTGTGGGAGCAATTTAGCCTGATTTTCACTGATAGAATATTTACCCTTTGCTATCTCATTACGGCTTTTCTGCAATGAAAGGTTGTTGTCCATAGCCATCTGCAGACACTGACTCAACGTGAGCATCTCCTGTGCTTGAATAGCAGAGAATGCACCGAGCGCGATACAAAACAAAAATATTTTCTTCATTTTTTCTTTTGAATTCTTCTGGTTTTTATGTTATATTTTTATATGTAGAACCAATTCTGGCGTTATGATATATGCCAGTTCATGATATCAGGTGCAAAGTTACGACTTTTACACTACATCTTACTATTCATAAAATATCACAATGTGTTCAAAATTGCCAAAAATCATAATCCCCCGCAACTGATGCGATATCGTATCAGCTACGGGGGATTATGATTTATTATATTCTGTTCATTATCACGCGGGGACTCGCCACATTCAAGCGCATGAATCCCTCACCACCAGGACCAAACATTTCACCATCATTCAGTGCCAGATGAGCCTTGTCGATAAAAAGGTCAAGCAACTGTTCATGGTTGAGATGCAAATCCCTACAGTTGAGCCAAACCAAGAAGGAAGCCTGAGGACGCAAAGGACAAGAGCACTCAGGTCTGCCACCTCCAACTGAGGATTGGTAATAATTTCCAGGAATACGCAACACATAAGTTTGGTATTTTAATGGTTTTATACTGTTTTTGCATTTCCCGCCCTCTTTCATATAATAATTTGACGTTTCTTACGTTAGTTAATGATAAAGAAACAAATTTGAAATGAAACAGAAAATCATATATCTTGCCATCTTAGCATTCACTTTTGCTACACAGGCGATGGCTCAGGGATTCACGCTGCAAGGAAGGGTAACCGACCAGGACAACAACCCGGTTGAACTCGCCACCGTCTCCGTGCTCAAGCAAGGAAAAGTGGCATTTACCTCCTTAAAAGGTGAATTTAGCATGCACCTGCAATCAGCTGATAGCGTGGTAGTTAAGTTTACTATGATAGGATACAAACCTAAGGTACGCATCCTCCGTCATCCTAAAGGAAAACAAACCCTGCAAGTGGTTTTGTTTACCGATGACAATACGTTAGCAGAAGTACAGGTAACCGGACAGAAAATACAGACCGGACAAACCGAGGAACTGAAAGCAGAGGATGCCAAACTCGCACCGTCGGCATCAGGAAATGGCGTAGAAGGTCTCATCCAGCAACAGGCTGGTGTAAGTACGCACAATGAATTATCATCGCAATATAATGTACGCGGTGGTGCCTTCGACGAAAATTCCGTATATATAAATAATGTGGAAGTATATCGCCCTTTGCTCGTGCGCAGCGGTCAGCAGGAAGGTCTATCTGTCATCAACCCCTATATGGTGGATAAAATCGGATTCTCTACGGGTGGATATGCTGCTAAATATGGCGACAAGATGAGTTCGGCACTCGACATCACCTATAAGAAACTGCAATCTAAAGGCAGCAAAAAGACCGTTACAGAAGGCACTTTAGCAGCCAGTCTTCTGGGTGCAGATGCCTACTTCGGACTGGGAACCAAGAAGTTGTCATGGCTCAACAGCATACGCTATAAGACTAATAGTTATCTGCTGGGAACCACCGATACAAAGGCCGAATACAAGCCGAATTTCCTCGACTACCAGACATACCTGAGCTATTGTCCCAACAAGCGATGGAAGATAGATTTCATCGGAAATATCTCCGACAACCATTACAACTTTGTTCCCCACGACCGAGAGACAACATTCGGAACCCAGCAGGACGTAAAGAGTTTCAGAGTCTATTTCGACGGACAGGAAAAAGACCGTTTCCTCACCTACTTCGGTACACTCGGCATCACCCGCAACATCACCGACAAGACCAGTTTTTCTATCCTGGGAAGTGCCTTCTATAGCAAAGAACAGGAGAAATACGATATTCAGGGACAATACTGGCTCGACCAGACAGAAACCTCTGAAAATCTGGGTGTTGGAACCTATTTCGAACATGCACGCAACTATCTCACAGCCCGCGTCTTGAGTGCCAAGGCCATCCTGAAACACAAGACAAAAAAGCATGACATCGAAGTGGCATATACCTATAAGAAGGAACATATCTCTGAAAATTCTGTAGAATACGAGATGAGAGACAGCGCAGGCTATAGTGTTCCGCATAATGGAAAAGACCTCTATATGATATACTCGATGAAGGCAAGAAATACCCTCGATGCCAACCGCATGGAAGCCTATCTGCAGGATACCTATCGTTTCACGAGTCAGGGAGGACATAGCCATTTCACACTGAACTATGGTGTGCGCATGAGCCATTGGAGCCTCAACAAGGAAACTCTCTTCAGTCCTCGTATCTCTCTCGGTATTATCCCTGCCTATAGCGAGAACACCACATTGAGATTTGCAGCCGGACTCTACTATCAGGCACCATTCTTCAAGGAATTGCGCGATACATCTACGGTCAACGGCATCACCTATGCCACACTCAATGAAAAGATCAAGAGTCCGCGAAGCATCCACTTCATAGCAGGATACGACTACCGCTTCCGCATCAACAACCAGCGCTATCGTTTCACGGCAGAAGCCTACTACAAGGCATTGGGTAATCTGATTCCCTACTCTGTCAACAATGTCAAGGTGGTCTATTACGGAGAAAACAGAGCCAGCGGTCACGCTGCCGGTATCGACCTGAAACTCTATGGAGAATTTGTACCGGGAACAGATTCCTGGCTTACCTTCTCGCTGATGAATACACAGATGAAACTCAACGGAAAGGGCGTGCCGCTACCTACAGACCAGCGATTTGCCGTAAACCTCTTCTTCACGGATTACTTCCCAGGAACAGAGCGGTGGAGAATGTCGCTAAAACTTGCTCTGGCAGACGGTTTACCATTCTCTACACCACACAGAGAACTGGAGACCAATACCTTCCGAGCACCAGCCTACAAACGTGCCGACATCGGTATGAGCTATCGCCTGCTCGACAACAGCAAGGGCACCAAGAAGAGTATCTTCAAGAATATCTGGCTGGGGGTAGATTGCCTCAATCTCTTCGGTATCGACAACGTCAACAGCTATTACTGGGTAACAGACGTAACCAACCAGCAGTATGCAGTACCGAATTATCTGACAGGCAGACAGGTAAATGGCCGAGTCCTCATCGAATTCTAATCATTTCGGGTTGTCAGATTATCATTTCGGGTTGTCAGATTATCATTTCGGGTTGTCAGAAAGGCTAAAATGAACATTTAGCAGAACAAAATGAACATATTTTTGCATAATTCGTAATATTTAACCGCAGATAGTTCGCTATCTGCGGTTTTTTTAGTATCTTTGCCACCGATTTGTGCAATGTGGACCCATCCGTCCCATTGCATACACTCCATAGAATAAAAAACAATACATAATAATCAATTATGAGTAAACAAATAGAAAAGATTAAGGAGCTTATCGCAAAGCGCGAACAGGCTCGTCTTGGCGGTGGCGAGAAAGCTATCGAGAAGCAGCATGCACGTGGCAAATATACAGCTCGTGAGCGTATCGAAATGTTGGTAGATGCTGGCAGTTTCGAGGAGTACGACATGTTCAAATTGCACCGTTGCACCAACTTCGGTATGGAGAAGAAACAATACCTCGGTGATGGTGTCGTAGCAGGTAGTGCTACTATCGCTGGCCGCTTGGTTTATGTATATGCTCAGGACTTTACCGTAAATGGCGGTTCACTCTCTGAGACTATGGCACAGAAAATTTGTAAGGTAATGGATATGGCTATGACCATGGGTGCACCTGTCATCTGCATGAACGACTCTGGTGGTGCACGTATCCAGGAAGGTATCTGCGCACTCGCTGGTTATGGTGAGATTTTCGAGCGCAACATCCTTGCTTCTGGTGTCATCCCACAGATTTCTGCCATCATGGGCCCTTGCGCCGGTGGTGCCGTTTACTCTCCAGGTTTGACCGACTTCATCATCATGAAGGAGCAGACATCTTATATGTTCCTGACTGGTCCTAAGGTGGTTAAGACTGTAACAGGCGAGGATATCGATGCTGAGCACCTCGGTGGTGCATCTGTCCATGCTACCAAGAGTGGTGTAACCCACTTCGCAGCTAAGACAGAGGAAGAGGCTATCGAGATGATCAAGAGCCTGCTTTCTTACATCCCAAGCAACAATACAGAAGAAGCTCCACGCGTAGAGTGCACAGACCCTATCGACCGCATGGATGATTCCCTGAACGAGATTATTCCTGATGATCCAAACCAGGCATACGATATGTACAAGGTAATTGGTGCGATCACAGACAACGGCGAGTTCTTTGAGGTTCAGCCTAAGTTTGCTAAGAACATCATCACAGGTTTCGCTCGTTTCAATGGTCAGAGCGTGGGTATCGTAGCCAACCAGCCTGCTGCTTACGCAGGTGTGCTTGATGTAAATGCCAGCCGTAAGGCAGCTCGCTTCGTACGTTTCTGCGATGCATTCAACATTCCTATCGTATCTCTCGTTGACGTACCAGGATTCTTGCCTGGTACAGGTCAGGAGTACAACGCTGTCATCCTCCACGGTGCACAGTTGCTCTACGCTTACGGCGAGGCTACCGTACCAAAGATTACTATCACATTGCGCAAGAGCTATGGTGGTAGCCATATCGTGATGGGTTGCAAGCAGTTGCGTGCTGACTTGAACTTCGCTTGGCCATCTTCAGAGATTGCCGTAATGGGTGCCAGCGGTGCTGTTGCAGTCCTCTGCGGTAAGGAAGCTAAGGCTAAGAAGGAAGCTGGCGAGGATGTAAAGGCATTCTTGGCAGAGAAGGAGCAGGAATATACAGACAAGTTTGCTAATCCTTATCAGGCTGCCCAGTATGGTTACATCGATGATGTTATCGAGCCACGCAATACTCGTTTCCGCATCTGCCGTGGTTTGGCTCAGCTCGCTACCAAGCGCCAGAACTTGCCTGCTAAGAAGCATGGTTGTATGCCAATGTAATGATATCATTAAACATTAGAATAAATGGATAAGAATATTTATGCTGCGATTGCCATGGCTCTCTATGAGTATCAGGGTAATAACGTACATGACAAGGAATCAGGCATCATCACCATCAAGCCACGTCAGACTATGTGGAATGCCAAGTTCCTGAGTTTAACAGCCAAACCATAAAAAATAAGAAATGAAAGAGTTTAAATATACAATCGACGGAAAAGAATATAAGGTTCAGATTGACGGTGTTGAGGGTAACATCGCAAGCGTGAACGTGAATGGCGAAGCTTACAAGGTGGAAATGGAACAGGAAGCTGAGCCAGAGAAGAAGAAGGTAGTGCTCGGTCAGCCTGCTGCTGCATCTGATGATGCTGAGGCTACTCCTGCTGCCAATGTCAACACAGCCAACGCTGTGAAGGCTCCTCTCCCTGGTACTATCACCAGCATCGAAGTTGCTGTAGGTCAGGAAGTGAAAGCTGGCGATACCGTTGTCGTTCTTGAAGCTATGAAGATGCAGAACAACATCGAGGCAGAGAAAGACGGCAAGGTAACTGCTATCTGCGTAAAGCCTGGTCAGGCTGTTCTCGAAGAGGATGCACTCATCGTTATCGAGTAATCTCCTCTCTTAAAACAAAATTCGTGTAAACGAAACTTCATATTTACGTCCCGATATATTCTTTTATATCGGGACGTTTTTTTGTCTGTCAGGGACCACTTTTATTTTTGCCTGTCAGGGACCACTTTTATTTTTGCCTGCCCAGGGAAAAATTTTTGCGTGGGCACGCAGAAATTCTTCCTCGGGCAGACGGTTATTTTTCCACAGGGACAAACTTAAATTATATTTCACCAAACAGACTTCATATTCTCCCTTCAGTACAGACCGAAGGTCTATTACTATCTGTCAGAAATCCACTCCAGCAGAGAAAGCAACCGGTATCAGATATGTACAAATCCGGCAGGAGCATTCAACCGCTGCCCTTTTGTTCTGACATACTTCAGAAACTCCACCACAACTGGGTTCTTCGGTTTTCCTGCCGTTACAAGATAAAGAATGCGGGCTGGCGGTGCAGGATATTTTCCCTTTGCAATAGCCTCCATCAGTTCATCCAAAGTTCCATAAAATTTTTCTTCCTCATCCAATTTTCCATTACCATTCACATCAATAGGAACGATGGCAATCCCTTTCGTGGGTTTATGCGTCTTATCATGATAGGCATAACCGATATTATTAATAAGAAGTAACAACCCAGAGGATTACACCTTATTATATATATAGGTGTATGAATCATAAAATATAGGAGATAAAGATATGGCTATTCAATTTGCTCACATAGGCTTACCAAAAACAAAGCTTTCCATAATAGCACCCCTAAATATACATACAATTACTGTAAAAAATAGTATAAAAATACATTTTTTGCAGCAATTTGTTACTTTTCTCCAATTTTCTTTGGCAGTTTGACAGAAACTTTGTATTTTTGCGGTCAAGTTTTGTTTCAGCCCCGGTCGTTTCGGGGGGAGCACTACATTACCAACAAAAATCAATAACAAATGAAAGTATTAAAATTCGGCGGAACATCTGTTGGTTCCGTAAAAAGCATCCTCAGCTTAAAACGTATCGTAGAAAATGAGGCTAAGAAACAGAGTGTAGTGGTTGTCGTGAGCGCACTTGGCGGAATCACCGACAAACTTCTGCAAACGTCTCAGCTTGCCCTCAAAGGTGATGAACAATGGAAAGTCGAATTCGACGCCATGGTTGATCGCCACCACAAGATGATAGACACCATCATCACCGACACCTCAGACAGAGAAAACTTATTCAAATCGGTCGATGCCCTCTTCGAGCAGTTGAAGAGCATCTATTTCGGTGTGTATCTCATCCACGATTTAAGCGAAAAGACACAGGATGCCATCGTGAGCTATGGAGAAAGGCTCAGTTCGAAGATCGTTGCCACATTGATTCGTGGCGCCAAGTGGTTTGACTCACGTAACTTCATCAAGACAGAGCGTATCAACGGAAAGCATACCCTCGATAGTGAGTTGACTAACAAATTGGTAAAGGATACCTTCGCAGAGCTGCCTCGCATCTCTCTCGTTCCGGGTTTTATCAGCCGCGACAAGAATACCGAGCGTACTACCAACCTCGGACGTGGCGGTAGCGACTACACAGCAGCTATTATCGCAGCAGCACTCAATGCAGAAGTGCTTGAAATCTGGACCGATGTGGATGGCTTTATGACTGCAGACCCACGTGTCATCAAATCAGCTTACACAATCAACGAACTGAGTTACATCGAGGCGATGGAGCTTTGCAACTTTGGTGCAAAGGTCATCTACCCTCCTACTATCTACCCAGTTTGTGTCAAGAATATTCCTATCAAAGTCAAGAATACCTTCAACCCAGAGGCTCCTGGCACCATCATCAAGAACAAGATTGATGGCGACTCCAAACCTATCAAGGGTATTTCTTCTATCAATGGTACAGCACTTATTACCGTAACCGGTCTTTCCATGGTCGGTGTCATCGGTGTCAACCGCCGTATCTTTACCGCTCTTGCCAATGAAGGCATCTCTGTGTTCATGGTTTCCCAGGCATCTTCAGAGAACTCTACCTCTATCGGTGTAAGAGAGCAGGACGTAGAAGAAGCTGTAAGAGTATTGAATGAGGAATTCAAGAATGAGATTGCCGACGGCGCCATGTTCCCTATGCACGCAGAATGTGGTCTGGCTACCATCGCCATCGTAGGTGAAAACATGAAGCACGCTGCAGGTATCGCTGGTAAACTGTTCGGTACACTCGGACGAAGTGGTATCTCAGTCATCGCCTGTGCACAGGGTGCTTCAGAGACCAACATTTCTTTCGTAGTAAAGAGCGATTTCCTCCGCAAGTCATTGAACGTATTACACGATAGTTTCTTCCTTTCAGAATACAAGGTGCTCAATCTCTTTATCTGCGGTGTGGGCACCGTGGGTGGCAAACTGATTGAGCAGATCAAGAACCAGTACGAAGAACTCAAGGAGCGCAACAAACTCAAACTCAACGTGGTGGGTATTGCATCTTCCCACAATGCCATCTTCGACCGTGACGGTCTCGACCTCGACAATTATCGTGAGGCTCTGAAGGCTTCAGAACCAAGTACCAACGAGACCCTGAAGGAAAAGATTCTGAATATGAATATCTTCAACAGCGTATTCGTGGACTGTACTGCAAGCAAGGATGTGGCAAGTCTCTACCAGAGTCTTCTGGAGCACAACGTGAGCATCATCGCAGCCAACAAGATAGCTGCTTCCAGCGAATATGAGAACTATGAGCGATTGAAGAAGACGGCCATCCAGCGTGGTGTCGTATTCCGTTTCGAAACCAACGTAGGTGCTGGTCTTCCTATCATTGGAACTATCAACGACCTCCGAAACTCTGGTGATAAAATCCTTAAGATTGAGGCAGTTCTGTCTGGTACGCTCAACTTTATCTTTAACGCTATCTCTGGTGTCGTACCATTCTCTGAGACCGTTCGCCTCGCCAAAGAGAAGGGCTATAGCGAGCCTGATCCACGCATCGACCTGAGCGGTATGGACGTTGTACGCAAGTTGGTAATCCTCTCTCGTGAAGCAGGCTACCGTGTAGAACAAGATGACGTTGAAAAGAACCTCTTCGTACCTGACGAATACTTCCAGGGCAGTCTGGATGATTTCTGGAAGAAGTTGCCTGAGTTGGATGCAGAATTCGAGGCAAAGCGCAAGACCCTCGACATCGAGCACAAGCGCTGGCGCTTCGTGGCAACCCTCGATGGTGGCAAGACCAGCGTAGGCTTGCAGGCAGTAGGTCCAGAGCATCCGTTCTACAACCTCGAAGGCAGCAACAACATCGTGTTGCTCACCACCGAGCGCTACAAGGAATACCCTATGATGATTCAGGGTTATGGAGCCGGAGCCAGCGTAACTGCAGCCGGTGTATTCGCCAACATCATGAGTATCGCCAACATTTAATCGTATCATACCAATAAAAGGATAACAATTATGAAGCATATTATCATACTTGGCGACGGCATGGCTGACCACCCAGTGGAGAGACTGGGTGGCAAGACCTTGCTGCAATACGCCAACAAACCATATATGGACATGCTTGCCAAGATGGGAAAGACAGGCAGACTCGTTACAGTACCAGACGGATTTCATCCAGGTTCAGAGGTAGCCAACAGTTCTATCATGGGCTATGATCAGAATGAAGTCTATGAGGGACGCGGTCCGCTGGAAGCAGCCAGCATCGGCTATGAGATGAGTCCGAATGATTTCGCCCTTCGCTGCAATATTATCAATGTGAACGATGGCATTATCATCACCCACAACGGAGGCAATCTGGAAACAGAGGATGCTGATGTACTCATCAAGTATCTGAACGAGAAACTCGCCAGTCAGTATCCTGGCATCGTGAAGTTTATCACAGGTATCCAATACCGCCACCTCCTGATTATCAAGGGAGGTAATAAGTATGTGGATTGTGCTCCTCCTCACGATCATCCGAACGAGGAATGGAAACCACTTCTGGTAAAACCGATGGAGAACGTAGATGCAGCATTGCTCGCTGCGCATGACAAGGATGCCAACGGCAAGGCTATCGATCCGTTAGCCGATGAATACCGCATGAGCGCACAGCAGACTGCCGATCTCCTGAATGAACTGATTCTGAAGAGTCAGGAAATCCTGGAGAACCACCCTTTCAATGTGGCACGCAAGGAACGCGGAGAGCGCATGGCTAACATCATCTGGCCTTGGGGCGGCGGTTATCGTCCTCACATGCTCACGCTCTCACAGATGTATCCTCAGATCAAGCGAGGTTCTGTCATCTCTGCAGTCGATCTGATTCGCGGTATCGGTCATTATGCCGGTCTCCGTAACATCATCGTGGAAGGAGCGACAGGTCTTGCTGACACCAATTATGAAGGTAAGGCGCAGGCTGCTATTGATGCTCTGAAGGAAGGCGACGATTTCGTATATGTACATGTAGAAGCAAGCGATGAGGCCGGTCATGATGGCAATCTGGAGTTGAAGATCAAGACTATTGAAAACCTTGACAGGAGACTCATCAAGCCTATCTACGATGAGGTTTCCAAGTGGGATGAACCAGTATGCATCGCCATCCTGCCTGACCACCCTACTCCAGTAGAAATTCGCACCCATGTGAAGGAGCCAGTACCTTTCATCATCTACTACCCAGGCATAGCGCCTGACGAGGTAGAGAAATACGACGAGGTAAGTTGCGTACGTGGCAGCTATGGTCTGCTACAGCTGCAAGACTTCATGAATGCATTCATGGCCATCAAATAATGTTTATCAATTAAACAGACATCATTAACATAAAAAAAATTGGAAAAATGAAATATTATTCAACAAATAAGAAAGCACCGATTGCCGATCTTCACAAGGCAGTAGTAAAAGGTTTGGCAGAAGACCGCGGTCTCTACATGCCTGAAATCATCAAGAAGTTACCAAAGGAATTCTTCGACAATATCGAAAAGTTCTCTTTCCAGGAGACAGCTTATCAGGTGGCAGACGCTTTCTTTGGCGAGGATGTGGATGCAGACTCTTTGAAGAAAATCGTCTATGACACCTTGGCATTCGATTGCCCTGTCGTAGAGGTAGAACCAAACATCTACTCTCTGGAATTGTTCCATGGTCCTACTCTCGCTTTCAAGGATGTAGGTGCCCGTTTCATGGCCCGTCTGTTGCAATACTTCGTACGCCAGGAAGGCAAAGAAGAAGTGAATGTGCTCGTTGCCACATCTGGTGATACTGGTTCAGCCGTAGCCAATGGATTCCTCGGCGTAGAGGGCATTCATGTCTATGTACTCTATCCAAAGGGTAAGGTGAGCAAGATTCAGGAAAGCCAGTTTACTACCCTCGGTCAGAACATCACAGCCCTTGAGGTGGATGGTGTTTTCGATGACTGTCAGGCACTCGTAAAATCAGCTTTCATGGATGAGGAACTGAATAAGCACATGAAGTTGACTTCAGCCAACTCTATCAATGTAGCTCGCTTCCTGCCTCAGGCATTCTACTATTTCAATGCCTATGCACGCATGAAGGAGAAAGGATTGGCAGACAAGTTGGTAATCTGTGTACCAAGCGGAAACTTCGGTAATATCACAGCCGGTCTGTTCGGTCACGAGATGGGCTTGCCTATCCACCGCTTCATCGCAGCCAACAATGCCAACGATATTTTCTACAACTACCTGCAGACTGGTGAGTACAAACCTCAGCCAAGCAAGGCAACCATTGCCAACGCAATGGACGTAGGCGACCCAAGCAATTTCGCCCGCATCTATGATCTCTACAAGGGCAATCATGATGCCATCACAGCCTATATCAGCGGTGCCACCTACAAGGACGATCAGATAGCAGAGACCATGAAGCAATGCTACAATGACACCAAGTATGTACTTGACCCTCATGGCGCTTGCGGTTATCGTGCCCTGAAAGAGCAGTTGAAACCAGGCGAAGTAGGTGTATTTCTGGAGACCGCTCACCCAGCCAAGTTCAAGGAGAAGGTAGATAGCATCCTCGGTTCTGACATCGAGATTCCTGCACGCCTTGCCGAGTTTATGAAGGGCAAGAAGCAGAGCATCGAAATGACCAAGGACTTCGCTTCATTCAAGAACTATCTGATGAACGAATAAAACATGTGAACGAATAAAAAGACACATGTGGAACGAATAAAAAGACAAAAGTTTCTCTCTTTGCAACCCATCATCTAAATGGAATGGCAAGCAATCAGAAAACATCATAAGAGCCTTTCTGTTTTTCGGCAGAAAGGCTTTTTTGTGCTTTGTGGACGCCAATTTGTAAACTCCATATTACAGATTTGCAACAATTAGCACAAAAATTCTATAATTCATAGCCAATAATTTGGCAGTATCAAATAAAATTATTATTTTTGCCTACAGTTTCAGCAGGACAATCATGATTAGCAGCGGCAAGCTCTCCTAAAGCCCATCCTATGCAAAGTTGTGCAGTATCCATGCAAAGTAGTAAATAAGTTAATAACAACTAAAATAAAATTTAGGTAAAATGAAAATTGAAGATTTTAACTTTGCCGGTCACAAGGCAATCGTACGCGTTGATTTCAACGTGCCATTGGATGAGAATGGTAATGTAACTGACGACACTCGTATCCGTGGTGCCCTCCCTACTTTGAAGAAGGTACTCGCAGACGGTGGTGCTCTTATCATGATGAGCCACATGGGTAAGCCAAAGGGCAAAGTTAAACCAGAACTTTCTCTTTCTCAGATCGTAAAGAACGTTTCTGACGCTCTCGGTGTAGAGGTTAAGTTTGCTAAGGACTGCGGTAACGCTGATGCTGAGGCTGCTGCCTTGAAGCCAGGTGAGGCTCTCTTGCTCGAGAACCTTCGTTTCTACCCAGAAGAGGAAGGCAAGCCAGTTGGCGTAGAGAAGGGTACTCCTGAGTTCGACGCTGCTAAGGCTGAGATGAAGGAACGCCAGAAGAAGTTCGCTGCTAAGTTGGCTTCTTACGCTGATGTATATGTAATGGACGCATTCGGTACAGCTCACCGCAAGCACGCTTCTACTGCAGTTATCGCTGACAGCTTCGATAAGGACCACAAGATGCTCGGCTTCTTGATGGAGAAGGAAGTAAAGGCTGTTGACGCAGTACTCGGCAACATCAAGCGCCCATTCACAGCTATCATGGGTGGTTCTAAGGTTTCTACTAAGATCGGTATCATCGAGAACTTGTTGACCAAGGTTGACAACCTCATTCTCTGCGGTGGTATGACTTATACATTCTCTAAGGCTCTCGGTGGCAAGATCGGTATGTCTATCTGCGAGGATGACAAGCTCGACGTTGCTCTCGATGTAATCAAGAAGGCTAAGGAGAACGGCGTAAACCTCGTACTCGGCACAGACTCTATCTGCGGTGACGATTTCAAGAACGACTGCAATACACAGGTTTGCCCATCTAACAACATCCCTGACGGTTGGGAGGGTATGGACGCAGGTCCTGAGACTCGCAAGGCTTTCGCTGCAGCTATCAAGGGTGCTAAGACTATCCTCTGGAACGGTCCTGCTGGTGTATTCGAGTTCGACAACTTCGCTGGTGGTTCTAAGGCAATTGCTGACGCAATCGCTGAGGCTACTAAGGAGGGTGCATTCTCTCTCATCGGTGGTGGTGACTCTGTAGCTTGTATCAACAAGTTCGGCTTGGCTGATCAGGTTTCTTACATCTCTACAGGTGGTGGTGCTCTTCTCGAGGCTATCGAGGGTAAGGTATTGCCAGGTGTAGCTGCTATCGAGAAGTAATAGCTAAACACATTTAATTATCTAAAAGTAATCGTCAGGACTTTCCCGGATTTCAGGAAATATTCCTATAGAAAGCTTGAAGATAAAGGAAAACATAAGTTCGAGGGCATCCTCTTTGGTGGTGTCCTCGACTTTTCAGTTTTAGCAAATACCCCTAAGAATCTACAACTTAACAATAATAATGGATTGGATCATTAATCTATTTACCAATACGGAATCCGTGGCTCACATCGCCCTACTCTATGCGATTGTCATTGCCATCGGCGTGTATCTCGGTAAAATCAAAATCGGAGGTATCTCTTTAGGTGTTACCTTCGTTCTATTTGCTGGCATTCTCGCAGGTCATGTGGGATTCACAGCACCAAAGGATATCCTGACTTTCATACAAGACTTCGGATTGATTCTCTTTGTCTTCATGATTGGTCTTCAGGTAGGTCCTGGTTTCTTCGAGAGTTTCAAGAAAGGTGGTGTCACCCTCAACTTGCTCTCTACAGGAGCCATTTTCCTCAACGTATGCGTGATGTTTGCATGCTACTACTTATTCTTTGACACAAGCAACCCTAACAACCTTCCGATGATGGTAGGTACGCTCTATGGTGCTGTAACCAATACCCCAGGTCTTGGTGCTGCCAATGAAGCGTTGCTCAGCGTATTCCCTAATGGTGCGCCAAGTATTGCCAATGGTTATGCTTGCGCCTACCCTCTTGGTGTGGTTGGCATCATTGGTGCTACCATTCTGATCAAGTATATCTGCAAGGTAAACCCTCAAGAGGAGGAAGAACAGTTGAACATGGAAGATGCAGCCAACCCACATGCCAAGGCACACAACATGCACTTGCGTGTGGAGAATGCTTATATCGCAGGTCGCACATTACGTGAAGTATCAGAGTTTTTAAACCGCGACATTGTATGCTCACGTCTCTTGCACAAGGGCGAGGTGAGCATTCCAAATAGTAAGACAACCTTTGAGGTAGGCGACGAACTCCTCGTAGTTTGTGCTGAGGCTGATGCAGAAGCGATCAAGGCATTCATCGGTCCTGAGGTTGATGCAGAATGGGACCGCGAGAAGGATGAGGTTCAGCACTTTGTTTCCCGCCGCATTATCGTTACCCGTCCAGAAATGAATGGTAAGACCCTCGGTAAGATGCACTTCTCCAGCGTATATGGCGTGAACGTAACCCGTATCTCCCGTCAGGGAATGGACATTTTTGCAGGCCGCAACCACCACTTCCACGTAGGTGACAAGATTTTGGTAGTAGGTCCAGAAGAGAATGTAAACCGTGTGGCAGAAATGATGGGTAACTCCGTGAAGCGTCTGGATGCACCTAACATCGCAACCATCTTCGTAGGTATCATGGTAGGTATCATCTTCGGTAGCCTCCCATTTGCAGTACCAGGAATGCCAGTTCCTCTGAAATTAGGTATCGCGGGTGGTCCGCTGATCATCGCTATTTTGATCGGCCGATTCGGTTATCACTTCAAACTGGTGACTTATACGACCACCTCTGCCAACATGATGCTACGAGAAATCGGACTGGTATTGTTCCTGGCAAGTGTGGGAATCAAGGCTGGTGCAGGATTCTGGGATACAGTAGTACAGGGAGACGGACTGAAATACGTAGGTTGCGGTTTCCTCATTACAGTCATCCCTATCCTGATAATCGGAACCATCGCCCGTCTGAAGTATAAGTTCAACTACTTCACCATCATGGGTATGCTTGCAGGTACCTATACCGACCCACCAGCATTAGCTTATGCAAATGCTTCATGCTCGAAAGAGGCTCCTGCAGTAGGCTATTCTACCGTTTATCCGTTGAGTATGTTCCTCAGAATTTTCTCGGCACAGATCGTCGTTTTGTTCTTCTGTGGATAATATAGCTTACAATTACTGAAATAAGCTTAACAAAAAGTTATAAATTATAAAGAGGTGCGCATTTTTCAAAAAATGTGCACCTTTTTTATGGTTTATTCCCAAATAATTCGTATCTTTGAGCCAAGAAACCTAAGAATAACCCTTTAACGTTAGAAGCGTATGAAGAAATTGGGACTTATATTAAGCATAGGGTTCATCACATCCTTGCCCACTTGGAGCCAAGGAGCCAAAAGCATCCGGATAACGGAGGTGATGACCAACAACCGTACAAGCATTGTGGATGAGTACGGTGCACATAAATCATGGGTGGAGCTATCCAATTCCTCGTTTACAACCTACAACATTCGCGGTATGTTCCTGACTACCGACCGGAGAGTTCTCGACAAAAAGATGTCGCCCGAAGAACGGCGAAAACTGATGTGTCCTCTGCCGAACAACGAGCCTCGCACAACCTTGGCTGGCAAGAAAAGTGTGATCATCTACGACCGCTATATCTGGCATGAAGATTCGGAAGAAACATGCCCAGACTGTTTTCCTAAGGGAAAAGGACACTTCAGATGGTTGAGTGAAGGTACAGGACCTTTCCAACTAAAACTCGGATTGGTTCCTCTCAAGGAAATAGCAGATGCATTCCATGAAAAAAACAACTGGATCGCTCTCTACGATGGTAATGCTGTAGATCTGATAGACTCTATCAGCATTCCGTGGTTGGCAGCAGATCAATCCTATGCTCTGACCAGCGATTTCAAGACTTGGGAAATCTGCAATTTGGAAGAAACAACACCAGGTTACCTACCACAGCCAAATGGTCTGAGCAAACCCCAGATACTCAAGAAAACAGATCCATACGGCGTTGGCATCGCCGTACTTTCCATGGGCATCGTCTTCTCCTGCCTTGCCCTACTCTTCATCTTCTTCTGGGCTTTCGGCGCTTACATGAAGCACAAACAGCGTATTGCACGTGCCACGGAGAAACACGCCAACCTATTATATAAGACTGGCAAGAAAACCCTTGAAGTGACATCAGAAATCAGTCACAAGACCAACGTGATGCTCAAGGATGGTTTGACAACTAAGGGTATTGACAAGGAAATCTACATGGCTGTCATTTCATTGGCGCTGAAGGAATATCTGGAGGATGTACATGATATTGAATCCGGTATCATCACCATCAAACCAAAACAGACAAGATGGAATGCCCCGAATTTTAATAATAAGTGAAGAGTGAAGAACGAAGAGTGAAGAATTCAATAGCTTTACTGATTCAAAATATAAATATTAAAGATTTAAAACTATGGCAAAGTATCAATATACTGTCAAGGGTGTCGATTACGAAGTCGAAATCCAAGACATCGAAGGCAATATCGCCAACGTGACCGTGAATGGAATCCCGTTCGAAGTGGAAATGAAGCAACCTGTGAAAGCCGGTAAGCAGAAAGTAAAACTGAGTGAAGAACGAAGAGCAGAAGGAAGTGAAGAACGAAGAGTGAAGAGTGAAGAATCCAATAGCTCTTCTGCCTCTGCAGCAAGTACAAGTTCGGCACCAACGGCAGCAGCCGGTAAGCCTGTGGTAGCCCCTCTGCCTGGTACGATTAACGAAATCAAGGTAAAGGTAGGCGACAAGGTGAATGCTGGAGATACGGTTGTCATCCTTGAAGCCATGAAGATGCAGAATAATATCGAGGCTGAAACTTCCGGAACCATCACAAGTATCAACGTGAACAAGGGCGATGCCGTGATGGAAGGCGATACGTTAGTAACCATTAAATAGATAGCTTATGGATTTCATCATACAAAACTTTCATGAGTTCCTGACCTATACGGGCTTTGCCAACGCCACGGCAGGAAATCTCATCATGATCTTAGTGGGAGCCATCTTCATCTGGCTCGCCATCAAGAAGGATTTCGAACCATTGCTTCTCGTACCTATCGGACTGGGCATCATCCTTGGCAACATCCCCTTCCGTGCTGATGCAGGACTCGAAATCGGTCTTTACGAGGACAACTCCGTACTCAATATTTTCTATCAGGGAGTAAAACAGGGATGGTATCCGCCACTCGTCTTTCTGGGTATTGGAGCTATGACAGACTTCTCGGCACTCATCAGCAATCCGAAACTGATTCTTATCGGAGCCGCCGCCCAGTTTGGTATTTTCGGAGCATACATGATAGCCTTAGCTTTAGGTTTCGAGCCTAATCAGGCTGCAGGTATTGCCATCATTGGTGGAGCCGACGGACCTACCGCCATCTTCCTCTCCAGCAAGTTGAGTCCAAACCTGATGGGAGCCATTGCGGTTTGTGCCTACTCCTACATGGCGTTAGTGCCTGTGATTCAGCCACCTTTGATGCGACTTCTTACCACCAAGAAAGAGCGTGTCATCAAGATGAAACCGGCTCGCCAAGTAAGTCAGACCGAGAAGATACTCTTCCCTATCATCGGTTTATTGCTTACCACTTTTATCGTGCCAAGCGGTTTGCCACTACTCGGTATGCTTTTCTTCGGAAATCTCCTGAAAGAGAGTGGCAAGACAACAAGACTCGCCAAGACAGCTGGCAGCAGCCTGAACGACATCGTGGTGATGCTCCTCGGTCTGACAGTAGGATGTTCCACCCAGGCATCAGAATTTCTGACCCTCAACACCATCAAGATTTTCGCCCTTGGTGCCTTGGCATTCATTATAGCCTCAGCAAGCGGCATTCTCTTTGTGAAACTGATGAACCTGTTCTTGCCGAAAGACAAGAAACTGAATCCGCTGATTGGTAATGCAGGCGTGAGTGCTGTACCGATGAGCGCCCGCATCTCCAACAATCTCGGTTTGGAATACGACCGCCACAACTTCCTGCTCATGCACGCTATGGGACCAAATGTGGCAGGTGTTATCGGTTCGGCAGTAGCAGCCGGCGCCTTGCTCGGCTTCCTGAATTAAAATTCTCAAATAATAAGAGGATATGTCATAAGGCTATGATACATCCTCTTTTTCGTTTCACCAGAGACTTTCTTCATCAGACGAATAAAATTGCGCCATGTACTTATGGCACACCTTTATACTATATTTATAAAAGAAATCTGGCAAGATCCGATACTCAAAATTTGTATCGAATCTTGCCAGAAGCTATATCTGATAAAGAACTATTTCAGATTAAACAGAAAGAATTTCCAGTTTTCCCTGATAAGAAACCACGATTTTAACCTGATAACTCAGAGAACTGTCAGGCATGGCCAAGACTGCCAGGTAATGAATCCCCTTTTCGTCTATCCTCTCAAAGAGCAGGTCACTCAACACAGCCTGTTCCAAGAAAGATTCAGGCACCTTGTTCTCAAAATCTTTCTTTTTGAAATCATGAGAGAAAAGTTTGTTTGCACCATGGAACACGTTGAGATTGATAATATTGTCGAAATAGACATTATCCACCTGCACTCCATCATCGTTCATCGAACTCTTAAACACCTTGTAAGTAGTAGGATTCACCTGAACATACAGATGGTATCTGTTCTCCCCATGCGAAACAATCGTATCACGCTTGATAAGCTGATTCTGATTGAGCGCTATTGGTTTCTCCTGCTGGAAAGACTTCAGGTAAGTTTTATCAGAAGTCTTGGTCAACTTGATCACATCACCACTTGGACTCTTGAACTCGAATAAGTGAGCCGCCTGTTTCAGGATAGGATATTTCACATCTCGGGCACCTTTCATGATCAAAGTATCGCCATAAATGCAGAAATATACGGGTTGGCTCGTCGAATCAGGATAATAAATCGTATCTCCCTTTACTCTGAAAGCCACGTCTTCATCGTCCTCATTCAGCCAGATGCCCTGCAGCAACTTCTTAGCGCGAGTATCTTCTTTGGGTGTAGAATCCGGACTGGCCTTCTTGCCACAACTGGCGACAAAAGAGAGTCCACATAGCAATGCCATCATCAAAGAATGCCTTTTGATCAGATAGAGCACCCCTTGAATATCTGTAATTTTGCAATTCATATCATCACACATTAATTATTTAGGGACAAAGATAATACTTTTCTACGATATGACAAAACATTTTCAACTATTTATATCTTCAAGTATTTTTTTTCCTTAAAATTATTGGTCAGTTTCATTTTTTTCACTAACTTTGCAGTCGTGAATGAACTAGAAAGACATATCGAAATCCTACTTCTGAGCAACGATTGCGTGATTGTCCCTGATTTTGGGGGCTTCATGGCTCACCACGTAGATGCACGTTATGATGGCAGAGACAACATGTTTTTGCCACCATTGAGAACCGTTGGCTTCAATCCACAGTTGAAGATGAACGATTCCCTTTTGGCGCAATCTTACGTAGAAGCATACGACATCAGTTACCCAGAAGCTATCGACCGCCTTGCCAACGAGGTGGCCGAAATCCGTCAGCGCCTGGAAAATGAAGGCAAGTATGAAATCAACAATATCGGTACTATATATCTCAACGAAGACGGCAATTATACTTTTGAGCCTTGCGAGGCTGGCATTCTGACCCCTAACTATTATGGTTTGGGCGGATTCGACATGCTTCCTCTCAGCGCTCAGGAAAATGAGCCTACAGTTACGCTTGAGAAGACTAACAGCACCAATATTGCAGAAAATATAGAGATAAATCAAGAAGAAAAACAGGCAGAACCTGTTGTGGCATTACAGAATGCGACAGCAAATTCTGTATTTGACGTAAATGACGATGACGAAAAGCCATCTGCAGAGTTCATTCTTATCAAGAAGAGTTGGCTCCGCAATCTGGCTGCAGCCTGCATCGCCATCATAGCTTTCTTCGCCATCTCTACTCCATTGAGAACTCCTAATGTGCAGACCAGCAAGATTGATACAGGCATGCTTACCCGTATCATGCCAAAGGAGTTAGTTACACAAAATACCCACCAAACGGAACTTGCTTCCAAGGCTGAAAACAGCGAGAAGGTATTGAAAATCAATCCAGAAACGAATAAGGACGCTAACGATGAAGCCAACGAGAAGAAAATCGACCAGGCTGAACTCAAGAGCGCCAAACCATATTATGGAATCGTTTTGGCAAGCCGCGTAACCAAGCGTAATGCTGCCAACTATGTAGAGACGCTGCAAACCAAGGGTTTCAAGGCTGCCAAGGTGGTTATTACCGCTACGAATGTGAAGGTAGTTTATGGCTCATACGAGACTGAAGGTCAGGCCTATAAGGCTCTCCATGATCTCCGCAATAATGACGTTTTTGCGGATGGTTGGATTACCCAAGTTACAGAGTAACAGAGAATGAGCAAAAAACAAAAGTGAGTAAAAACAAAGAAAATATACATGAAAAGAGTTCGCTGTCCTAAGTGTGACAACTACATTACTTTTGATGAGAAGAAATACGAGGCTGGTCAGAGTCTCGTATTTGTGTGTCCTAACTGCAATAAGCAATTTGGCATTCGCATGGGTGTTTCCAAACTTCGCGAGACCCGCAAGGAGGAAGTTCTTGACGAGAATGCCAACGAAAAGGGATTCGGCTCCATCGTTGTCATAGAGAATGTATTTGCCTACAAGCAGGTGATTCCTCTCCAGATGGGCGATAACATCATCGGACGCTATATGAAGAACAGCGGAATCAACTGCCCTATCGAGACGGTTGACCCAAGTGTTGACATGAACCATTGTGTCATCAATGTAAGTCGCGACAAGAAGGGACGCCTCAAGTATGTGCTCCGTGACGGTCCGAGCTACACAGGTACCTTTGTAGATAATGAAATCTTGGGAGACAAGGAACGTCGTGTTATCGAAGACGGTACATTATTTACTATTGGTGCAACTTCCATCATTCTTCGTACCGCAGATTCACAAGAAGACTAACTAAAAGAAAAAGGAATTTGCCTGAAATCGATCCAAGCATGATTATAATTCGTATGAGATTGATTCGCATAAAATAAATTCATCAGAAACGAATCCGTCAGAATTATTTCATTTAGAATTCTTTCGTATGAAATTTAAGCGCTTGAAATGAAAAAAGGGCGCTTAAAGATAATAAAGTCGAATAAATATACCTTTTTCGCTTACTATCTGAAAGAAATACAGCATATTTGGCAATCTTTTTGCTAATATTTTCTTTTGATTGAAAGAAAATATGTATCTTTGCATCTGTAAATTACAAAACGTATTAAAATAACATGAATTACGTTAGGTTATGGATGTAGCAATCGTAAAATATAATGCCGGAAATATCTATTCCGTAGTCAACGCCATGAAGCGTTTGGGCATCAATCCTATTCTTACAGATGATGCTGAAATGCTTCAGAAGGCAGACCGTGTTCTTTTCCCTGGACAAGGCCAGGCTAAAGAAGCCATGGAATACCTCAAGGCACACCACCTCGACCAAGTTATCAGAGATTTAAAGCAACCAGTTCTGGGCATTTGCGTAGGACAGCAATTGTTGTGTCGCCATTCAGAAGAGGGCGATGTAGATTGCATCGGCATCTTTGATGTAGATGTAAAGAGATTCCAGCCTCAAAGACATGAAGACAAAGTGCCTGCGATGGGATGGAACGAGATTTACGATCTGAAGACGGATCTTTATAAGGGATTCGGGAAATCATCAGAGGCTTTACTTCATCCCTACTCCTATTTCGTACACAGTTATTATGTTCCGCTCTGCGAGGATACAATTGCTACAGCCGATTATATCCTCCCCTATAGTGCATCCTTACACAAGGACAACTTCTATACTTGCCAGTTCCACCCTGAGAAGAGCGGCAAGGTTGGCGAACAGATTTTGAAGAACTTCTTAGAAATATAAAAGAAATATGATAGAATTAATTCCTGCCATCGACTTGATCAACGGGCAATGCGTACGTCTTACGAAAGGCGATTACGACCAGAAGAAGGTCTATAATGATAATCCTGCAGAAGTAGCCAAGCACTTCGAGAGTCTGGGCTTCAATCGACTGCATGTGGTTGACCTTGATGGTGCCAAGTCTAAGCATATCGTTAATGATGCCGTACTCAAGGCTATTACGACGAGTACTTCCCTCGTGGTTGATTTCGGTGGTGGAATCAAAACCGAGGAGGATATTGAGAAGGCATTTGCTGCAGGTGCTTCGATGGTTACCGTGGGCAGCATCGCCGTAACCAATCCGGAGCTTTTCATGCAATGGATGGAGAAATATGGTGCTGAGAAGCTGATTCTGGGTGCAGACGTGAGAAACGGCAAGATTTCTATCAATGGTTGGAAGGAGGATTCCTCAGAAAACCTCCTGCCTTTCCTGAAACAATATATTGATAAGGGAGTAAAGAATGTACTCTGCACAGAAATCAGTAAGGATGGAACGTTGCAGGGGCCTGCCATAGAACTATATAAAGAGGTAATGGCAGCCTACCCTAACCTTCATCTGATTGCTTCGGGCGGCGTAAGTTGCAACGAAGATATCAAGGCTTTGGAAGCCGCAGGAATTCCTGCCGTCGTTTTCGGCAAGGCTTTCTATGAGGGCAAAATCAAAGTTGAAGAATTGGGACTATAGAATCCTGCGGGAAAAAGCTAAAAAGAAGAATATGGTAGAACAAAGAATAAATAAAGGTTTGGCAAAGCGAATCGTCCCTTGCCTCGACGTAAAAAACGGCGAGACTGTGAAGGGCACCAATTTCGTGAACCTCCGCAGCGCTGGCGACCCGGTAGAACTGGGCAAAGCCTATAGTGATGCAGGAGCCGACGAACTGGTATTCCTTGACATAACAGCAAGTTTCGAGGAGCGCAAAACCTTCACAGATATGGTGACTCGCGTAGCTGCCGAAATCAACATTCCATTTACCGTAGGTGGAGGAATCAACGAACTCAAAGACGTGGATCGCCTGCTTAATGCCGGCGCAGACAAGGTCAGCATCAATAGTGCTGCCATCCGCCGTCCGGAGCTCATCAACGAGATTACAAGTCACTATGGCTCACAGGTTTGCGTTTGCGCTATCGACGCCCGTCTCGATGAAGATGGTTGGCATTGCTATGTTAAAGGAGGCAGAGAACGTGTAGAATTGGGCTTGTTTGACTGGGCAAAGGAAGTTGCCGACAGAGGAGCAGGTGAAATTCTGTTTACGAGCATGGATCATGACGGAGTGAAACAGGGATTTGCCAATGAAGCGCTTGCCAGACTGGCTGATGAGGTAAGCATTCCTATCATCGCCTCGGGAGGTGCCGGCAATATGGAGCATTTCCGTGATGCCTTCACTTTGGGAAAAGCTGATGCCGCTCTCGCCGCAAGCGTATTCCACTTTGGCGAGATTGCCATTCCTGATCTCAAGAAATACCTCAGAGAAGAAGGAATTAACGTCAGAATCTAATAAGAAATTGAATCGAGAATGTCCCTGAGACGCAAGAAGGACGAATCGAGGAAGTCTCTGAATCTAACTGACGATGCTTTTCCTCTCAAAGAGAATGAAAGCAACAATACAACTATAAAAGATAAAACAACTATAATACGATAAAAATATAAAGATTATATGGAAATAGATTTCGAAAAAATGGACGGACTTGTTCCTGCCATCATTCAAGACGCAATCACCAAGAACGTTTTGATGTTGGGATTCATGAACAAGGAAGCATACGATAAAACAATAGAAACCAAAAAGGTTACTTTCTGGAGCCGTTCACGCAACTGTCTTTGGACAAAGGGTGAAACATCAGGCAACTTCCTCAACCTTGTCAGCATTCAGAACGACTGCGACAACGATACCTTATTAATTAAGGTACACCCAGACGGACCTACCTGTCACAAGGGCACAGATACCTGCTGGGCTGAGGAGAACGAGCTGAACCCTATCCTCTTCCTCTCAGAACTTCAGGACTTCATCAACAAGCGCCACGAAGAAATGCCAGAAGGAAGTTACACAACCAGTCTTTTCAACAAAGGCGTCAATAAAATGGCGCAAAAGGTTGGAGAAGAGGCAGTTGAAACCATCATCGAAGCTACAAACGGAAATGATGAGAAACTTGTATATGAGTCTTCCGACCTACTCTACCACCTCATCGTATTGCTCACCAGCAAGGGCTTACGCATAGAGGATGTAGCCAAGGAACTCCAGATGCGCCACGACCCAAACTGGGACAAGAAGCGCCGAGTAGCCAAGAGCAAGGGAGAAATGAAATAATTTCTGCCGGGGAATCATCAAACATTATGTAAATCAGAAATAGAAAAAGAGATGTTGATAGACTATCAGAAAGTGAGCATTTACCAGGCTGATAAGTGCGTGCTCAAGGAAATAAACTTCCATGTGGATGAAGGCGAGTTTACCTACCTTATCGGTAAAGTGGGTTCAGGAAAGAGTTCTCTCCTGAAAACCCTCTACTGCGAACTCGACCTCGTGGACGGCGAAACAGAAAAGGCTGAGATTTTGGGCAGAGACCTCAAGACCATCAAGCGAAAGGAAATACCAGCCCTGCGCAAGGAACTGGGTATTATCTTCCAGGATTTCCAGTTGCTCCACGACCGTACCGTACGCAAGAACTTCGAGTTTGTACTGAAGGCTACAGGATGGAAAGACAAGAAGGCAAGAAACAAGCGAATCGAAGAAGTGCTCAACGAAGTGGGCATGATCGAGAAGATAGACAAGTTGCCACATGAACTTTCGGGTGGAGAACAGCAGCGTATCGCCATCGCAAGAGCCCTGCTCAACAATCCGAAGATCATCATCGCAGATGAGCCTACGGGTAATCTCGACCCAGAAACAGCCAGCAACATCGTGAGCCTGCTGAAGGAAATCACCCAGCAAGGCACGGCTGTAGTCATGACCACCCACAACATCCCGATGCTCGACAAATTCCCGGGAATCGTTTACCGCTGCAAGGATGGTGAACTGCGCGATGTGACAAAGGAATACAATCGCATCGACCTCACGGAAGACGGAGAGGAAAATTAAGTGAAGAATGAAAAGTGAAGAGTGAAGTATTCTACACCCTCATTAAACTTTAAACAATAAAATAAAAATTTAAACATTCAAATAATTTACGACTATGAAGGTAATGAAATTCGGAGGTACTTCCGTAGGCTCACCAGAGCGCATGAAGGGAGTAGCCTCATTGGTTACAGAATCAGGTGAACCAACTTTCATCGTATTGTCTGCGATGAGTGGTACAACAAACTCTCTCGTTGAGATCTCTGACTATCTCTACAAGAAGAACCCAGAGGGCGCCAACGAGGTAATCAACAACTTGGAGAAGAAATACATGCAGCACGTGGAAGATCTCTACTCTACCGAAGAGATGAAGAAAACTACACGCGAATTCCTGCAGGGCGAGTTCAATTATCTCCGCTCTTTCACCAAGGATCTCTTTACTTCTTTCGAGGAGAAAAGCATCGTGGCTCAGGGTGAAATCATGAGCACAAACATGGTTGTAAACTACTTGAAGGAACAGGGCGTAAAGGCTGTATTGCTCAGCGCATTAGACTTTATGCGTACTGATAAGAATGCAGAGCCAGACCCACAGTACATCAAGGAGAAATTGGGTGCTATCATGGAGCAGAACGAGGGTTATCAGATTTATATCACCCAAGGCTTTATCTGCCGCAACGCATACGGCGAGGTTGATAATCTCCAGCGTGGTGGTAGCGACTACACAGCTTCTCTCATTGGTGCCGCTCTCCCAGCAGAGGAGATTCAGATCTGGACCGATATCGATGGTATGCACAACAACGACCCTCGTGTCGTAGAGCACACAGAGGCAGTACGCCAGTTGAACTTCGAGGAGGCTGCTGAGTTGGCTTACTTCGGTGCCAAGATTCTCCACCCTACCTGTGTTCAGCCAGCCAAGTATGCAGGTATTCCAGTTCGCCTGAAGAACACCATGGATCCTAAGGCAGACGGTACCATCATCGACAACGTAATCGTACGTGGCAAGATCAAGGCTGTGGCAGCAAAGGACAATATTACAGCCATCAAGATTAAGAGTAGCCGCATGCTCCTCGCTACAGGTTTCCTGCGCAAGGTATTCGAGATTTTCGAGAGCTACCAGACTCCAATCGACATGATTGCTACTTCTGAGGTAGGTGTAAGCATGAGTATTGACAACGACGCTCACATCAACGACATCGTCAACGAGTTGAAGAAGTATGGTACTGTAACCGTAGATTCAGACATGTGCATCATCTGCGTAGTAGGCGACCTCGACTGGAGTAACGTAGGCTTCGAGACCATGGCTACCGATGCGATGAAGAACATCCCTGTACGCATGATTTCTTACGGCGGCAGCAACTACAACATCTCATTCCTCATCAAGGAGAAGGATAAGAAGCAGGCTTTGCAGAACTTGAGTAATGTTCTGTTTGAGAAGTAATAAATGAAGAACGAAGAGTGAAGAGTGAAGAATTCTCATGTAATACTTCCTGTCCACTCTTCGTTGGATATTCTGATTTAACCATCAGTTGGATTTTCTAATTTGACTATAATAAGATATTAATTTAAGACTAAGCGAAATGAAAGGTACATTTCCGATAGATAAGTTTCAGGAGATACAGACTCCGTTCTACTATTACGACACAGACCTGTTGCGCCGTACCCTCAAGACCATCAACGAGGAGGCAGGCAAGCACCCAGGTTTCGAAGTACATTATGCTGTGAAAGCTAATGCCAACCCTAAGGTGCTCAACGTCATCTGCCAGGCTGGATTAGGTGCCGACTGTGTGAGCGGAGGAGAGATTCAGGCAGCCATCAACGCAGGTTTCCCTGCCAACAAGATTGTTTATGCTGGCGTAGGTAAGAGTGATTGGGAAATCAACCTCGGACTGGAGAAAGGAATTTTCTGCTTTAATGTAGAAAGCATTCCGGAACTTGAGGTAATCAACGAACTTGCCGAGAAGCAGAATAAGATTGCACAGGTTTGCTTCCGCATCAATCCTGACGTTGGCGCCCATACACATGCCAACATTACCACGGGCTTGGCTGAAAACAAATTTGGTATTGCCATGCGCGATATGGAAGGAGTCATCGAAGAGGCTGCAAAGTTGAAGAACATCCAGTTCATAGGATTGCACTTCCATATTGGTAGTCAGATACTTGACATGGGTGACTTCGAGGCGCTCTGCAACCGTATCAACGAATTGCAGAACCAGTTGGAAGCTCATCATATTGTAGTAAAGAATATCAATGTGGGTGGTGGTCTTGGTATAGACTACAATCATCCAAACCGCATGCCAATCCCAGATTTCAAGGATTATTTCGATACTTATGCCAAGAAATTGAAGTTGCGTGATGGTCAGAAGGTTCACTTCGAGTTGGGCCGTGCCGTAGTTGGCCAGATGGGTTCACTCATCACCAAGACCCTCTACATCAAGCAGGGAACCGCCAAGCAGTTTGCCATCGTCGATGCAGGAATGACCGATCTCATCCGCCCTGCCCTCTACCAGGCATTCCACAAGATAGAGAATATCTCAAGCGATGAGCCAGTAGAAACTTACGATGTCGTAGGACCTATCTGCGAATCGAGCGATGTCTTCGCCAAGGCAATCGACCTGAACAAGACCCATCGTGGCGATTTGATAGCCCTTCGTTCCGCAGGAGCCTATGGTGAAATCATGGCAAGTCAGTACAACTGCCGCCAGTTGCCAAAGGGCTACATTACAGAAGATCTTTAAAAATAAAAAGGAATGATTTCGTCATGAAGTGAATACTTCAGAACGAAGTAGAATGAATTCTGCACGAAGATGAATGATTTCCTTATTACGAGAAAAGAAATGATAACAATTAGTATAACTACTATTATTGCAAGCGCAGTTGTGGTTTTATTGGCAATCCTCGGATCGCTGGTAAATCCATTCCTGCGCTCGTTGCGCTTTCCTGAGACGGAAGGAAATGAGACGGAAGGAAATGTGACAGAAGGAAATGAGGAATCAGGAAATGAAGCAGAATTTTCTCAAAAAGAAAATGCTGAACCAGTTACAATTCTCATTACAGCTCATGACAACCTGTCGGAGTTGGAGCGAAATCTGCCGATGTTTCTCAACCAGCAGTATGCAGCCGACTACCAGGTTATCGTAGTAAGCCAAAGTACCGACGTAGATACCATCAACTTCCTGAAGCGTACGGCAGCACAGAATCCTCACCTCTACTATACGTATATTCCTGAGAGTTCACGCTACATGAGCCGTAAGAAGTTGCAGATTACCTTGGGTGTGAAAGCAGCCAAATACGAGTGGATTATTCTGACAGAACCAACTTGCAGACCGGAAAGCAACCAATGGCTTGCCGCTATGGCCCAGCAATTCAGCACCTCCACCCATCTGGTTTTGGGCTACGTAGCTTTTGATGATGAAACCAAGCGCATCCGCCGTTTCGAGAGCATTCACAGGGCATTCTATCTGCTCCGCCGTGCCCAGCATTCCTATGCCTACCGCACCCACATGCCTAACGTGGCCTTCCGCAAGAGCGATTTTATGGAAGGACAGGGCTATCAGGGCAACCTGGAGTATATCAGGGGCGAATACGACTTCCTGGTCAACAAGTATGCTGAATGTGGCGATACGGCTGTAGAACTGGGCCGCCAAGCCTGGCTCATCCATGATGAACCTTCCAACAAGTCTTGGCACAATATCCACCTCTATCTACAGGCTTCACTCAAGTCGCTCAACAGAGTCAAGTCTATGCGCACCCTCCTCTTCTTCGACCACCTGCTGCCTCATCTGAGTCTTCTCGCATCTATAGCAGCTTTGGCATGGAGCATTTATGCTCAAGACTGGCTACTTACAGGATGCGCTGGATTCTCGCTTATCCTCCTCTTCGTCATCCGCATGCTCATCGCCCACAAGGCCATCAAGCATTTTGATGAAGACTTGGCTATGATCAAGTTGCCATTCTACGAATATGGAATCATCTGGAGAAATCTTGCCAACAAAATCAGATACTGGCGAGCTGACAAAAACGATTTCACCAGCCATAAACTGTAAAGGCAGAAGGCTTTGAAATTGAAAGGTTGGAAAGATTTGAAATTGAAAAACTGGAAGATTTGGAATTTGGAAGACTGGAAGATTTGGAGCTGGAAGGCTAGAACAGGAAGTAAAAGACGGAAGGCTGAAAGTAGAGACCTGAAGACAAGACGAAATAATCGAAATACTTAAAATACAAATACTTATAGTTATAAAATTAGAGTAAACGATGAAAGTATATTTGTTCATTTCCAAAGAGAAGAAATTGCTGAAGATGTATGAGCCATACACAGAAGCAATGAGCCAGAAGCTCGACATCACAGACAAGTTGACTGATGCCGATGTAGTATTGATTTTAGGAGCATGGACAATGCAGGGTGCCCAACTGGCGAGGAAATCGCGCAAGATGGGCATTCCATACATCGTTTGTCCGCTGGGCGATGTTTCTGAGCGCAACTGCAAAAATCCTTGGTTGAAGCGCAGCCTGCAGACTGCATGCTATCAGAAAAGCATGTACAGCAAGGCCGACCTTCTCATCGCCACTACCCCATTAGAAAAAAACTACCTGGAAAAGTTGGCGTGGAACCAGCACGTTTCCCTTATCCGTTACTTCGGTTACAGTCATCTTACTTCTGCAGCTTCGATGATGGAAGACTGGGGCGAGGCCGACACGCTTACCTTTGATGAGTTTGAGCGCCGCAAGGCAGAGGCTATTGCCCAACTGACCCAGGATGCCATCATCTCACAAGTGCTGCAGATCAAGAGTCGAATGCCTCACAAGAACATTCCACAGAAGTATCTGGATGACCTTCACACGCTTTTGTATGCCGACGATTATGATGAGGATGCCATCAAGGAAGAACTGGGTAAGTTGAAACTCTCCAACTATGCCGCATCCGTATTTCAGGCGATGACCGAGAAAACAGGACTCACGGAAGGCTTCATGCCGATTCCTGCCAAGGAGGGAAGAAAGAGCCGGGAGATTCTGAAATATGTAAAGTAAAGGAATACTGAAATATAAAAAGGGAAATCTCGAAAAGAAAGGATTTGAATTGCTCGAAAAGAAAAGCTTAGAATGAATTGAAATGTAAGGATTAGAATGAAGCTAAAAAAACTTAGAATTGCTCGAAAAGAAAGGCTTAGAATTGCTTCGAAAAGAAAGGTTTAAATTAATCGAAAGCAAAGGTTTTAGGAGTTCTAATATAATAAAAAAGTCCTTTAGCAGCAAGTTCTTACTTGTATCGCTAAAGGACTTTTTCTATCTGTTCATTTTTCTATTATACAGGACATTCCATCATAATAAATATCATTTCATGTTTTATCTCCACGCTCCGAATCTTGCACGTGGCAAAGGAGCGGAGAAGTAATAGTTCATATCATTCTTGGTATCGAGGAAATTCACTTTCTTCAGACCGAAGAATGGCAAACCGTTAGGGAAAAGAGGAGAAAAGTCTGTCACACCACCTGAGAGTGCAGGACTGCCTGCCTGATAATCAAAATTCCAAGTCTTATCGAAAGCAAGAGGAGCACCCTTTTCCTGAAGATCTATTTCGCAATTGATATTCATCTTATCACTCTGCTTAAAGTTCTTGAAGAGAGGATTGAGCTGACCTGCCACGCTACTCTTGATATCTGTATCATACCAGATACTGAGGCTTGCACCCTTCGCCATCTGCTCTACTCCCTTGTCGGTAGAGGCAAAGTAGTAGTTTGGAGTCAGACGACTATGCTCCATATCTGCCCCATCCTGCTTTGGCTGCTTCAGTCCATAACGGGAATCATAGATGAGATTGTTCACGAAGATAGGTTTGGCAGCCTTCTCTACCCATACAGAACCACCCTTCTTGTTTTTGGCACGACGCCATCCGCAATCAACTATAGTATTATTGTAAACGGTCATCTCGGTAAGCGGAACCACCTCACTATTGCCTGCATTAGAGAGTTTGAAGGCGTTGGTGCAAGCGTTGTAGATGATATTGTTGGCAACATCGAGTTTGCAACCAGCCTTCACGTTGATAGCCTCACCACCATCAGCAGCATTTCCGCTATCGGCGAAGATATTGTTGATAATCACACCATTACCGCCAGTAAAGTAAGTCTGGTCGTTATAGTTGTCGTGGAAGAAACAGTTAGCCATCACAAACTTACCATTCACATTACAGAAATGGAAAGCAGGCACACCACCATCGATAGTAGTCTTGAAAAGATGGTTCTGGAAAGAAGCAGAACTCTCGGTAGGAGTAGCACCGGCATAGGCCACATCCACGTGGTTGAGTACCACCTCCTCAGAATTGTATCCGCAGATGATGCCACCCCAATCAGCCGGCTTCTTGGTATCAGAAGTAAAGGTGACAGGTTTTTCGGCAGTACCCATGCAATAGAGATTACCCAACACCACGATTTCCACAGGCACCTGAACCTCTGATTTGCAGGTAACGGTTACACCCGGCTCGATATAGAGCGAAGTACCCACAGGAATCTCCACGCTCTCGCTGAGGGTAGTATCCTTGCTCCAAACCAGAGAACCTACAGGATATTCAGCCACGTCAGTTTTCAGAATTTCATTAGAACCCTGGTTTTCGTTGCTTCCATTACCACCATGATTAGTATAATCGTATGGATTGATATTATCGTTCTCACAAGAAGTAGAGAACATAGCCGCTGCTGCCATCATCAGCATGCAAGCGAAAGTATTTATCTTTTTCATTTCTTCTTTTTTTACCTTTTTACTTTTTTACCTTTTTACCTTTAAAAGCCTTTTATAACTTGTATCTTACTCCCAGCAGGAAGGTTCTACCGTACTTATAAGTACCCACGATAGTCTTATCGCTCTTCTGCCCCTCATACTCTAAGTTGCTCTTGTTCACGGTCTTCAAGTATCTCTCGCGCTTGGCATCGAGCAAATTGTTAGCCTTGAAGAAGACGGAGAAGCCGTTCTTGAATTGCTTTTCTGCACTCAGGTCGAGACCGAACATCGCCTTATCCCATTGGTCAGCATCCTTGAAAGGAGAAACCAGGGCAAGCTTGGTACCTGTGAAGGAAGAGGCCAACTGCGCATTCCAGCCATTCTCCGTATCCTTATATAATAAGGAGATATTGGCGGTATGAGGAGCCTGATTGACCAGCGGACGGGTCTGGGTTACGCCTGTCTTATACTCGGCACTTCCCTCCTGATACTCACGCTTGGAGGTGGTGATTTCAGAATGGGTGTAGGTATAGTTCGCCTTCACTCCGAAGTGGCGGATGTACTTGATCACGTCAATCTCAAATCCCATATTCTTGGCATTACCAAGGTTATCCGGCGTATAGTAGGCATCGGTTCCGGCACCAATCTTTCCATCCGATGTTACGAACACCTGCTCGATAGGGTCCTTCAGATACTTATAGAACACGCCTGCCAAGATCTGCTCGGTCTTGCTTGGGAACCACTCCCAGCGCAGGTCGATATTGTCGATGCGGGCACGCTTCAGATTTGGATTACCCTTCTCCTGATACTCCTCGCCCATAATCTGATAAGGCACAATCTCGTAGAAGCCCGGACGGTTGATGGAGCGATAGTAAGAGAGACGCACATTCATCTTCTTGGTAGGTGTCCACTTGATGGATGCAGATGGCAGATAATCCCAGTAACTCTGCTCGCCCGTCTGTCCCATGTTGCGGAAGTGCTGGAGCATGGTATAGATCTGGTTGGTATGCTCGGCACGGAAACCGGCGTTCAGTTCGCCCAGTTCACTCTTCAGGGTTACCATAGCGTAAGCGCCGCCGATGTGCTCCTTGGAATCATAGTTGAGCTGCGAAGCCTGAGAATAAGGAGTCTTACAAACCCAATCGATAGTAGCATACTGGTCTATTCCGTTGCCGTCCAAAGTCTGCGAGATGTCGGCTGGATTGAAGATGTAGGAATAATATCTGTTGCTACGCTCTTTTCTGCGATACTGCGCACCCGCCTTCCAGAGCGCCTCCACATCGTTGGCGAAATGCGTATCGTATGAGAGGTTGATGTAACCCGCCCAGTCGGTATCCTTGTTGTGCTGGAATCGGCGCTCGGCACTCTTAGGCAGGGTCTTGGTAATGTTCTTGTTATCGTCCCAGATAGAACCCGCAACGGCATCGCCGCCATTCTCGGCAGTCCTGCTCACGGTATTCGTCAGAGAGACATAGGTTCTGTCCGGATCTTCTTCCTTTGCCTGAGAGAACACGCCCGACCAATCGAGGGTAAAATCCTTGGTAAGATGATGCGTACCCTTCAGGTTGGAGGCGAAAATGCTCTGAGTAGTTGAGAGAGAGCGGACTTCATCATCCTGCGTATAACTGTCGGCTCCGATGTATTCGGTATTGATGCCGCTATTGTATCTGATGCCCTTGGAATTGGTGCGCACATACATATTATACCATTCCAACTTATGTCCAGGCAGAGTCAAGTCGAACTTGGCATGAACACCCGTGGTAAGATCGTGGATGCTGTAGAAGCGATGATGCAGATTGGAGATATACATCGCCTGCTCACCCGAAGCCATCTTCACGGAATTATAAGTACGCTCGGTACCACGGAAAGTATTCTGAACGCTTCCGGCAAGCATCACACCCAGGCGATCGCCCCAGAATCGGTTGCCGATGCTCAAACCTCCGATGAAGTTGGGAGCAGGAGCGGAATGGCGCTTCAACTGTACAGGACCATTTTTGAAATCGCTCATCTGCGCTTTATATTCTGGTCCGAAAGCCTCGTAAGGAGATTTCTTGGTATAGTCGGAACGGTTGCTGATAAGATAATCTCTACCCTCTTTCCAGAAATAATCACTCGCTCCGATGGCAGCATTTGCCTGAATCTGGAAACGGGAAGGAGCATCCTTCATCACCATATCCACCACACCTCCAGCTGCATCGCCTTCCATATCGGCAGTCAGAGACTTGGATACCACGAGGCGGTCCATCAGGTCGCTTGGGAAGATATTTAATGGGATATAACGGTTCTTGTCGTCCGGACTTGGAATCTTCACGCCGTTGACCAGGGTGTAGTTGTATCGCTTATCCATACCACGGAGTATGGCGTAAGAAGCCTCGCCCGAAGCATCACGCTCCATGGTGACGCCAGAAACACGCTGGAGCACGCTCGCCACGTTGACGTCAGGAGAGAGTTGGATGCTCTGCTGGCTCATCACGTTGAGCACGTTACCCGCATTTTTCACGGTCTCCACGGCACTACGGTCGCTTCTGTATTCACGATGACCGGTAACCACCACTTCGCCCAACTGCTTCAGGTCTTCATCCATGGCGATGGTCAGGTGTCCATCCTTTCCCTCTTTTCCATCCTTGGAGAAGTCTTTAGCCACATCTACCACCATTTCGCGGGTCTTGTAGGCCATGTATGAAACGATGAGGGTCACCTTGCCCTTATCAGGCAGTTCATGCAGGGTGAAAGTACCATCAAGTCCGGTGGTGGTACTCACGTTGGGCAACTCCTTCACTCGGATTACGGTTCCGATGAGGGGTTCGCCCGTCTTGTTATCCTTGACAATACCATCCAGCGTATGTGCTTGAATGGCGGAAGTCGCAGCGGCAAGAAGCGCCGCACTCATTAAAAATCTTTTCATCTATATCGCTATTGATTCTTCATTCGTTTCTTTTCGCAAAAAAGCTCCTTTTACCTTTTTACTTTTTTACTTTTTTACCTTTAAAACCGTGTGTATGATTTTTCCATCCTTGTCAATCATCGCCATTCTCAGCTGCTTCTTATCTACGGTAAATACAGAGAAACCATCGGCTGGACTGCAGAACACGGTGCCATCGATAGGCTTCACAGGACGAGCCAGAGATGAAGATGAATTGACTACGTAGTCGATATTATCGCCCTTCTTCCGGATGTGCTGGAAGTTGTGGATGTGACCGCAGGCATAAATCGCCACATTATTATATTTATGGAGGATAGGAAGGAGGCGCTTCTGCATGTCGAGTCGCTCGTTCTCCTTCTTCGTGGTATAGGCATAGATAGGATGATGGCCTACCACGATGACCCAGTCTTCCTTGGCATTCTTCAGGGTTTCGTCGAGCCAGGAGAGCTGAGCCTCAGCATCCTGCTTGCAGGCATCAGGATAGATTTCCGCATTCTTGCGGTAAGAATCGATGAGAGGTGTGGTGTCGAGGAAGATGACGCGCACGGTGGTTCCTTTGTGGTCGAACACCTTGGTATAATATTTGGCTGACATCATCCAGCGGCGGCTCACCTTGCCGTAATCCATAAAAGCCTGGGTATTACCACGATACTCATGGTTGCCACAAACCGGGAACCAGTTGAGCATCAGGTCGGGATGAGAATAAACATATTCGTAATTGGTAAGCCACAGAGGGTCCTGGATAGAAGTCACGCCATTGAAATGGTGGATGTCGCCTACGGCAAGTACACATTCAGGATCTACCGTGCCCGCCATCTCGCCCATCAGTTCGGCGATAGGCTTTTGGTCGTAGTAGCCGTTGCGTCCCATATCATTGGTCATGTAGAGGGTGATTTCACCCTTCAGTTTCTGCCATTCGGCAGCATTCGCCTTCCAGTTAGGATTCTGCGGAATGGCGGTTGCTGCACTCTGAGAACAAGTGGTTACTGCTGCGTTTTGCGCCTGAGCAGTCAAGCCACCGCCCAACAATAAAGCCGAAGCCAAAACTACAGTAGCCATTCTACCTTTTATCATAGCAAAGCCATTCATGTTGCTCTGCTTACCCGAAACTTTCTTTTCCATTTTTCTTTATCTGACTATAATTATTAATATTCTAATAAACTTGAATATTCTAATCAGTATTTCCCCATATAGAGACAATACCATTCAGAATTCGGGTGCAAAGGTAGGGGTATTATGTGCCAAAGAGGTTACAAGGATTTTAATTAGCAGATAAAAGATACTACAATCTTATTACAGGGAATCTCCCCGATGCTTTTAGGGAAAATCATACATCAGATTATGGTTTTCCCTTTGCTTTTTTCAGCTATTCTCTCTATCTTTGCACCACATAAAAGAAAGGTTGCATCAGACATCTTGAAAACAAGCCTCATGATGAACGCTTGCACTTTCTTTGCACCATCAAAAAGTTGATAGCGGCACCAAGTAGCCTCTTCAATCAAGAGAACAAAAAGAAATGCAGTAATAACCCTTTAAAGAGAAGATCGTTATGAAAAGAATGATTATGACATTGGTTGCAGCATGGATGATGATTGCATCTATGAATGCTCAGAGACTGACAAATATTCAGGCTGAAGCCCGTTTTATCACAGATAAGATGGTGGTGGAACTGGGATTGAGCAACGCCCAGCGCAACAATCTCCTGAACATCAATTTCACCTACCTGGACGGCATTCGAAGCTATCGCGACATCGATGCCTACGGCTGGCATTATCGCAACAAGCAGCTCAAGCGCATGATGACCGCCAGACAATGGAAGAGATTCAAGAACTCCTACTATTTCTATCGTCCTATCGGCTGGCAGAATCATGTGTATGTTCACCATATTTACACCAAGTATCCTAAGCATAACTGGGGACACGACAAGCGCCGCCCTCGCCCTGAGTGCAACTACGGAAGACCGGGATGGCCAGGCGGAACCCATGAAACTTATGGACCAGGAAAGCCGTGCAAGCATCACAAGCACGACAAGAAGTGGAAGCATGACAAGAAAAAGTGGAAGCACGACAAGAAGAAGTGGAAGCACGATAGAGATTGGGATGATGATGATGACGATGACGATGATGATGATGATTGAGATAATGACTGGGATGATGACAAACATTCGATGATAAAACAGAAGAAATCCAAGCTGAAGATGATTCTCCGGCTTGGATTTCTCGTTAAATAAAAACTAACTATGCCGACTAACTAATAACTAATCATTAATAATTAATTACCAATCATTAATTACTAAACATTAATTACTGACAAAACGTCTTCCACAATCTGCTCATCGAGCAGGCGATTATCCGAAAGCAACTTCTTCACATCGTATCTGTCGTAGAGTCCCTTCCTGATGCCGCCCACCATCACCTTCATTTCTGAAGTGCCATAGTAAGAGGCGATTCGCTCTCCGAATCCGCCATCCTTCGAGCCATCCTCTAAGGTTACCACCAACTGATGGTTTGCCTTCAGGCTATCCAGCGTCTCGGCATCCACCTCATTCAGATAACGGGGATTGATGAGCGTTGCATCGATACCCTTATCAGCCAACAGGCGGACTACATTCTCGCCCTTCTGATAGAACGAACCGGCGGCGATGACTGCCACCTTCTCGCCCTGGTGCATCACCTTGTACTTTGCCTCGTAACCATACTCAGCATCAACGGTTTCAGAAGTATGAACCACGCCATTACTTGGCACGCGGATGGCGATAGGCTTCTTGTCCTGCAGAATGCTCCAGCGAAGCATGGCGAAATACTCCTCGCAGGTGGTTGGAGCCAGATAGATGAGCCCCGGAATGCTGCTGAGCATCGGAATATCGAAAAGGCAGATGTGGGTGATGTCGTTCATCGAGTTCACTCCGCCTCCTACCACGTTGATTACGGCTGGGTTGGAATTGATGCAGAGGTCTTGCGCTATCTGGTCGTAGGTGCGCTGGATAAAGGTGCTGTAAACGGTCCAAACCGGATGCAATCCACCCTTCGCCATTCCCGAAATCATCGCTACCGCCTGCTCTTCGGCGATTCCCATATCAATGTGCTGCTTGCCAGCCAGTTGGCGCTTATCGGCAGTAAATCCACCTGCGGTAGGAGTACCGGCGGTTACGGCGATGAGGGTCTTATCCTGCTTCATCTCGCTGAGCATCCAGTCAGAGAATAATGTACCGTAATCCTCTGTTGGAGCAACCTCCGGAAGGGTTCCATCGGCATTCCTTCTTGGTCGCGAACCGTCTTCCAGGTTGAAAGGCAATCCCCAATGCCAAGCCTCCTTATTGGCTACGGCTGGCGCAAATCCATGACCTTTCTCTGTATGAATGTGAACCACGGTAGGCTTATCCGTATCCTTCACGCTCTCGAAAACCTGGATGAGTTTTTCGATGTCGTTACCCTCTTCCAGGTACTTGTATTCAAAGCCCCATGCCTTGAACCAGTTGTGCTCGCAGGTGCCGTTGCTCTGGCGCAGGGCACGCAGGTTCTTGTAGATTCCACCATGATTTTCGGCGATAGACATTTCGTTGTCGTTCACCACGATGATGATGCCCGTGCCGAGTTCCGAAGCCTCGTCCAGTCCCTCGAAAGCCTCGCCGCCAGAAAGGGAGCCGTCGCCGATAATGGCGATGATGTTCTCATCGGTACCCTTGATGTCGCGCGCCTTCTGCAAACCGGTGGCAAGACTCACGGAAGTGGAAGTATGCCCCACCTCAAAGTTATCATACTCAGGACATTCGGCAGGAGAAGAATAGCCCGAAATGGCATTCATGTCATCCACATCGCCGAGGAATCCCGCAGCTCGTCCGGTGAGCACCTTATGCGGATAACATTGGTGGCTTACGTCAAACACGAGCTTATCCTTTGGCGCATCAAAAACGTAGTGAAGCGCCACGGTAGCCTCCACGAATCCGAGGTTTGGTCCCACATGACCGCCATGCTTGCTTACACGGTTCAGCACAGCCTGTCTGGTTTCATCAGCCACCACCTGCAGCTCCTTCAAATCCAGCTTCTTCAAGTCGGCTGGCGACTTTATTTTCTCTATATACATATTTTTTATACTTATAGTTATGATTATATGACGATCATCATTTCCGAGTGCAAAGATACGAAGATTCCCGAAAACACGCATTACCAAAACTACAGAAAAAATGAATGATTTTCCGGAAAACTCATCTTGGAATATTCTTCAGGAAAACTCATCTTGGAAATCAGCCTACTGCCTTATCCCTATCCTCCAGAATCACAGCCATGTTATCCAGCGCCCATTCTATCAGATGATCCATAATAGGAATAAGGGTTTCAGCACGGGGTGTGAGAGAATACTCCACTCTTGGCGGAACTTCGGCATAAGCCTTGCGGGTAACGTAGCCATCAGCCTCCAACGATTTTAACGTGCTGGTAAGCATTTTCTGCGAAATATCCGGAATCAGCTTACGCAGGGCATTAAACCGGAGGGGACCATCCTGATGATTTTTCAGGGTGTAGATTACCAGTAGCGACCACTTGTCGCAAACGCGCGCCAGAACGTTACGGATGGGACAGTCCTGCACTACCATTTCTTTTATCATTCTTGCCATAATCAATCTTCTTATATTCTACTATAATATTCTGCAATAATCTATAATAATCTGCAATAGGCTACAAAAGTAACTAATATCCGGAAAGACACCAAACATACCAAGTTAATCTAAGTTAACGCTTCATTTTTCTTTCTCCCATTCCCACGTAATAGTTACCTCCCGGTAACCATCTTACCCCCAAGTGCCCTCTTGCAGGAACCAGTTTTTCGCAGTATCTTTGCAGCGCAATTCAGAAATGAAAGCTGAAAGCAGAAGTATTCACAAAAAGAAATAACTGAACTTTTGCATGTGGTTCAAGTACGGGCTTCTGCCCTTTTCGGGCGTGTGGGGCGAAAGTTCAGGAAATAACATAAAGTGAAAGAAAAAGAAAAAAGAGAAATAAAGAAAGAAAAAGAAAAATATAAACATTTAAAAATAACAGACAAAATGAAAGAAACAAAGACTATTGCAAAGGCTGCTAACTTTACAGCCACAGATTTTGGTAAGATGAGTGAAATCAAGGACTACACTTTAGAGCTGGGTCTTGAGATTAAGATTCCCGGAAAGGTATTTGGAGGTCAGAGCGTGAACGCTACTGGTGGCGAGTTCTCATTCCAGAGCTTTGCTCCTGGCACAGAGACAGGCTTTCTCCATACTCACAAGAACCACGAGGAATTGTATTTCTTCCTGAGTGGCAAGGGCGAGTTCCAGGTAGATGGCAAGGTATTCCCTGTTCAGGAGGGAAGCGCGGTAAGAGTAGCACCAGCCGGCAAGCGCTCTGTTCACAACAATGGTACAGAACCACTCGTGATGCTCTGCGTGCAGTATAAGGGCGAAACCTTTACAGCCGAAGATGCAACCGACGGCGTGATTCTGAATGATAAGGTGGAGTGGTAGAAACTACTCTACCACCTCCATGATTTCAGGATGCTCAAGCTTTTCCTGTTTCTTGAGCTTCTTCACCACTTCGGAATAGCTATGACGAAGCAGGGACTGGATGAAATCATCTTCCAGCGTGCCATAAAGGTTTACCTGATTCCAGTATTTCTTATTCCAATGCCATGCGCCTTCTATTTCGGGATGCTCTTCCCGGAGTTCGAGGGCGTAATCGGCATTACATTTCATCGTAACCCATTCCGGGCGCTCCAGGTCAACACAGGCAAAGATCTTGCCCAAGATGCGAAACACCAAGGTCCGCTCATCAAAGGGAAAAGCCTCGGTTGCAAGAGGGAGTGAGAGGCAATACTCTCTAATTGATTCTATGTTCATAATATCTTCTGATTCATTCAGATTAAGATGATTCTATTTTTCAGATGCATTTTCTAAAGCAGCATTTTCTGCAATTTCTTATACTTAGATCATGCTTTTTCTTATGCTTAGATAATGCAAAGATAATGATTTCTGATGAAATCACAAGAGTTATCTTCTAAAAACATGCTGCTATCCGAAAAAATTCCGTTATATTAAAATCCTTCTCTTTCCTTATCCGTAATTTTGCAACATCATTCGCAAGATTCTTGTTCTGCATCATTTCCAAGATTTTGCAGCATATTTACATGATAATAAAATTACGTAAGCGGCAACCAGATGGACGCTAATGCCACCACCTACATCGCCCTGACGGAAAAGCAAACCATCGGAGTAAACTCCTGCCCGCTAACCTCTTGCCAAGCGCCCAAACCCTCAGTATTGCAAGAACCTGATGATGGCTTGCAATAACTCCATCTACATTATCCTATTATATTATTGATAATAACATCTACCACTTCATCAAAATGATTCTTCTTGATAAAACGATTATTTCTTTTCATCACATCGCTCACATTAAACATATTAACCAAATGAGTAATAAAGAACGATTGCTTTCCTAATGGCTTATTCAACCATTCATCCTGTATTTTAATAGTATACTCCGGAAAATGGTTTTTCGTAGAAATCAAAACCGCATAAAACATTCCATCCTCATCCTCCTGCAACTCATTTCTAGAAATAACAAGAGCAGGATGAGGAAGAATAGAACCGTCAGGCATTATAAACGGAACTTCTACAATTTCTCTTTGCTCAACAGAACTTACAACCATTTTTCTATTGTTTTTTGAACTTTAGGTGAACGATAAGGCTTATATTTCTGATAATCTATCTGAGATAAATCTGCATGGTCTGTATCATCCCAATCGGTCGTCGCAGAAAGCGTAGCAGCCAGTTCAGCATCAGATTTTCCAGCACCATGAATTCTACGATGTTTTCTCTGATGTGTCAACATATCCAGACATAACACCAAGGTCACTTTGTCATCAGACGAAGCAACAGCATCCATCACCTGATGGCGCAAATCATCAAGCTGATGAGCAGAAGAAGTACTAACTGCTACCGGTTCTTCAACCTTATTACCAGAACCTTCTTCAAATGGGTTTATATAAGGTTTTACATCCATAATCTTAATCATTTAAATTCTGATGCAAAGATACATTTTTCTCTTTAAAGCACAAAGATTATTAGAACTTTTTTATTGAAGTTGCCTCATTTATTCCTAAAAAGCCGAATCGGCATCGGCGACAACATCCATAATTCGAATGCCGCCGCTCTGGAAGTTTCTCTTGGATTTATCTCTTTCTTCATAACATAAATATTTGATAGGCAGCAAGAACAAAGGTCTGGTTTCCTTTGCCGCACCCCATGTCGGCGATGCGAATCTTTCGCTTGAAATCGCCTATCAGATAGAAGTCGAAATCATCAATCACTACGTTTTCTTTATTTTCCATTTTCTTTTCTCCTATTTTATACGATAAGTTTTTTGCATCTCATTTGATGTAATGAGACTGCAAAGGTAGGCGATTTTTGGGGAGAGGATTTTAATATAGAGGAATAAAACGCAAGTTTTTAGAGAAGATAGATTACTTTTTGATGGATAAACAGATGAAATTCAAAAGAAAAACTTTAAAACACCCCTTTATGAGACACAAAAAAATAACTTTTTTGTAACTTTTTCAAGAAAATATTTGGTAGTTACATCATTTTATTGTAGATTTACTGCAGATTTTTAAAAGAAGGAGTAAGTATGAAGAAGGAAAAGAATGAAAATCTGATGAAAATGGATGTTAAGCCGATGACAACAGATGTAAAGCCGATGAAGCAAGGACTTCTATCCCAAATATTCCATCTCTATTATGATGGCTTCAGGACGATGACCCTGGGCAAGACGCTCTGGACCATCATCCTCATCAAGCTTGCCATCATCTTCCTGGTGCTCAAGCTCTTTTTCTTTCCGAATTATATTAACAGTAATGCAAAAAACGGAGACAAGGCTGGCTTCGTATCCAAGGAAATTCTGAACAGATAAGACTCTGAATTTCAATCCTATATTATCAGAAGAAATACAAAAACATGATATAATAACAATTTTAAAACCGTTCAACTATGATGACAAATCTATTATTAGACATTACATCAGCCACCATCGACTGGTCGAGAGCGCAATTCGCACTCACGGCCATCTACCATTGGCTGTTCGTGCCGCTCACCCTGGGACTGGCAGTAATCATGGGCATTGCCGAAACATGTTACTACCGCACCAACAAGCCGTTCTGGAAGCACGTAACCCGTTTCTGGCAAAAACTCTTTGGCGTGAACTTCGCCATGGGTGTTGCCACAGGCATCATCCTGGAATTTGAATTCGGCACCAACTGGAGCAACTACTCCTGGTTCGTGGGCGACGTGTTCGGCGCTCCCCTTGCCATCGAAGGCATCCTGGCATTCTTCATGGAGAGTACCTTCGTAGCCGTAATGTTCTTCGGCTGGGATAAGGTGAGCCGGGGCTTCCACCTTGCCTCCACCTGGCTCACGGGACTTGGAGCCACCATTTCTGCCTGGTGGATTCTCGTAGCCAACGCCTGGATGCAATATCCGGTGGGACAGGAATTCAATCCCGACACCATGCGCTTCGAGATGACCTCGTTCCTGGATGTGGCACTCTCGCCATTCGCCATCAACAAGTTCACCCATACCGTCACCTCATCCTGGATCATCGGAGCCACCTTCGTGGTAGCCGTAAGTTGCTGGTATCTCCTGAAGAAGAGAGAAACCCAACTTGCCAAGGCGAGCATCAAGATGGGTGCCGGAGTAGGACTCATCGCCACCCTGCTGGCTGCGATGACCGGCGACAATTCCGCCTATCGGGTGGCACAGGTGCAGCCAATGAAACTGGCTGCGATGGAAGCATTATATAATGGTGGAAAGGGTGAGAGCCTTACGGCGATAGCAGCCGTTCATCCCTTCCGGCAGCCCGATTACGAAAACGAGCAGGAGCCAGCCATGCGCATCGCCATCCCCAACATGCTCTCGTTCTTAGCCACCCGCACAGCCGATGGCTACGTGCCAGGCGTAAACGATATCCTCAAGGGTTACACCCACGAGGATGGCACCCGGGAACCATCCGTGCAGGAAAAGATAGCCCGGGGCAAGAAGGCGATTGTTGCCCTGAAAACCTATCGCGAAACCAAGGCGCAAGACCAGCTTCCTATCTTAAAGGAAAATATGAAATACTTCGGATATGGTTACATCAAGGACGCCAAGGAACTGGTGCCGAGCATCCCAATCTGCTTCTACGCCTTCCGCCTGATGGTGGGAGTAGGCTGCCTGCTCATCCTCTTCTTCGCCCTCAGCCTCTTCTTGGTTTATAAGAAGGAAATCGCCCAATACCGATGGTTCCTCATTGCCGCCATCATCATGATTCCGCTGGCTTACATCGCCTCAGAATCGGGCTGGATAGTAGCAGAAATCGGTCGCCAGCCTTGGACCATCCAAGACCTGCTGCCAGTAAGCGCCGCCATCTCCGACATCGAGGCAGGCAGCGTGGCCACCACCTTCTTCATCTTCCTGGCACTCTTCACCACCATGCTCGCCGTAGAAATCAGCATCCTGGCGAAGCAGATCAAGAAAGGACCGGAATATGAACAATCTCTCTGATAATCAATGTTTTTCAGAAAGATTTCGAAAAGAATCATAGGATAGTTTTTCAGTAAACAACAAAACCCGAAAGTATTATGACATACGAATTTTTGCAATCATACTGGTGGTTCCTCGTATCATTATTAGGAGCCCTGCTGGTGTTTCTCATGTTTGTACAGGGAGCCAACACCTTGATTTTCTGTTTAGGAAAAACAGAAGAAGAGCGTCGCCTCATCATCAACTCTACGGGGCGAAAGTGGGAGTTCACCTTCACCACGCTCGTCACCTTCGGCGGAGCCTTCTTTGCCTCGTTCCCATTGTTCTACAGCACCAGTTTCGGCGGAGCCTACTGGCTGTGGATGATCATCCTGTTCTCGTTTGTGATTCAAGCCGTGAGCTATGAATTCCAGAACAAGATAGGTAATTTTCTTGGACCGAAAACCTTTCAAATCTGCCTCATCATCAACGGCATCGTGGGGCCTCTGCTTCTTGGCGGAGCCGTAGCCACCTTCTTCAACGGCAGCAATTTCCTGATAGACAAGGGCAATATTACCAACAGTCTGCAACCCGTTATCAGCCGTTGGGCAAACGCCAGTCATGGTCTTGATGCCCTACTCGACCCATGGAATGTGGTGCTGGGACTTGCCGTACTGATGTTAGCCCGCATCCTGGGCATGCTCTACATCAAGAACAACATCGAGCACCAGCAGATTCAGGAGCGCTGCACCCGCCAGTTGCCATGGAATGCCCTGCTCTTCCTATTGTTCTTCCTGCCATTCCTCATCAGATTGATGATAAAGGATGGATTCAGCACTTCTTCCGGCATTACGATAGAGAGCATGAAGTATCTTCACAATCTCCTGGAGATGCCAATCCTATCAGCCCTATTATTAATAGGAATAGTGCTCGTACTCTTCGGTATTTACAAGTCATCGAGAAGCGTGCAGTATAGAAAGGGAATCTGGTTTACAGGCATCGGAACCGTGCTCACCGTGCTGGTTCTGCTGCTGATAGCCGGCTGGAACAACACCGCCTACTATCCGTCGAACATCGACCTTCAGAGTTCGCTCACCCTCGCCAACAGTTGCAGCAGCGAGTTCACGCTCCGCACCATGGCGATAGTTTCCCTCCTCATCCCGTTCGTGCTCGCCTACATCGTCTTCGCCTGGCGTGCCATCGACCGCAAGCGCATCACGCAGGAAGAAATAGAGCAGGGAGAAGCATATTAAAAAAGGCAGAAAAAGTAAGTCTCTTCAACGCCATGATAGATTTCGGAGAGCGGGAAGTAACCGAGATTTTCCTACCGGATTCTGTTGAATAACCCCATTAATTCAAAAGTCCCACAGATTCCACAGATATACACAGATTCATTCTTGCCATAATCGAAAGGAAAATTCCCCAAATATCCAAACAAAAAAACTGCGTCATCTGCGAAATCTGCGTGCTTTTTTCCAAAGACCGAACAAGTCCAGAATCTGTGTATATCTGTGAAATCTGTGGGACAAAAATCTCCCACTAAGAAAAATCTATAACTCAATTACCTCCAAGTCATCAGGCACCACAATCCTGCCCTTGAAAAACTCAGCAGCCTCCAGGGAATATTTCTCCTTGCGAGAGGCAAGCGTCTTCTCCTCCGTATGATAAAGAATGAGATTCTTCACGCCCAACTCAGCCGCCAACTTGCCCGCATCCAGCGCCGTACTATGACACTTCTCGTAAGGCTTGAACGTATCCCGGTCGGCATACAGACAGAATGCCTCACACATCATCCAGTCTGCCCCCCTCGATATAACTGCGGTTAAGCGGATTGTAAGGCTCATCACCCAGACAAGCCAATACCATAGGTTTGCTTTCCACCTCCCGAGAGCCATCAGAACCCATACCTTCCACCGGCAATTCCGCCCGGAAACCAAACTGCTTTTCCTTGGTAGAATGAATGTCGAAGCAAGTCAACTTCATATCCCCCACTTCGAACGCATCGCCATCCTCAAGCAGATGAAACACCACACGTTCCTCCACCTTCTGCAACTGCTTCTTAGCCAATATCATGTCGATGATCGTGCGTATCACCCTCATCACCTTGTCATGACCATAGACGTGCAACTGTCCCTCATATCCCTTGCATTGGGCCACCATGCGAATCACCCAGATGACACCTAACACATGGTCGGTATGGGCATGAGTGACGAAGAGATGATGCACCTCGGAAATCGGAAAATCCACCTTCTTCAGTTGCGAGAGAATGCCATTCCCACCACCCGCATCCACCAGCAGACGGGTGGTATCAGTAGCCAGCACAAAACAGGTATTATAAATCTGGGTAACCGTAGCGTTGCCCGTTCCCAACATCGTAATCTTATTCATATATCAGTTCTATTTTAAAGTATATTCAGTTAATAAGGAAACAGCAGCGGCAGGACGAAAGTCATCACCACGCCGATGATAATCTGCAGAGGCAGACCCACCTTCACATAGTCCATAAACGAGTAGCCACCCGCCTTCATCACCAGCGCATTAGGCGGCGTGGAGAATGGAGAGGCGAAGCACATGCTGGCTCCCAAGGTGACCGCAAAGAGGAAGGAATAAGGACTCACACCCACCTGCTGGGCTGCCACCAAGGCGATAGGAGCCATCAGCACGGCCGTGGCGGTATTGCTGATAAACATCGTCATCAGAGAGGTGGTGAAATAGATGCCTGCCAAGAGAGCCGTAGGTCCCATCGCCCCTAAACTGGCCACTAATGTCTGCGAAACCAGCGCCGAGGCTCCCGTCTTCTCCAACGCCGTGGACATCGGCATCATCGCCGCTATCAGCACGATACTCTCCCAGTTGATGGTCTTGTAAGCCGCCTCCACATTACGGAAACAGCCTGCAAAGACCGTGAGCAGACCGGCTATGATGACCGCCGTAACCGGAGCCACAGGGATGAAATCAAACACCATCATCGCCACCATGAGCAGCATGATGGCCGCAGCCACAGGAGCCTTATAGTCGAGCAGCACCTTGTCGGCAGTCTTCTCTGGCTGGTCGAGCACCACCCAGTTGGAAGTATCCGAAGTGAGATGAGCCAGATTGGTCCACTCGCCCTGCACCAGAAGCATATCGCCCACATGCAGTTTGGCAGCTATCAGATTATCCGTGATATATTCCTCTCCTCGCTTCACACCCAGCACGTTGATACCGAAGCGTTTACGCAGATTGGCTTCTCCGATGCGCAGGCCTGCGAAATTGGAGGTAGGCATCACGACTATCTCCGTGAGTCCGAGGTCGTAGAAGTCGATTTTCACGTCCTTCATTTTTCTCAATCCATAGTCGTGGGCAAACTTTTCTATCTTCTCCTCATCGCCCAGAATATAGAGAATATCGTGTACGGAAATCGTGCTGCTGCTCTTCGCCATGTTCTGGTTGACATCCTTGACGAGTCCGAGTTTCGACTTCTTCTCGTTTCTGATTTCGATGATGCTCACCCCGTATTTCTTCTGTATGCTGAGGTCCTTGAGCGTCTTGCCCACGATGTCCATCACCCCGCCATTTTCATCTGCCGCCCCATAGCGCTTGCTGGGTACGATGTAGCGATGCAGATTGTCGAGCAGCTGGTATTCATCCACCAGGTCGTCGAGCGATTTCGCCTTGTCCTTCTTCTTTCCGTTCTGCTTTTTGCTGAGGAAAATCTTGCTGAGGGGCATGAGCACGATGATGCCGATGGCGATGACGATGAGACCCACGGGGAAGAAGGAGAAGAAAGCGAGCGGCTGATATCCTGCTTCTGTGAGCACCTCGTCGATGACCAGGTTGGGCGGCGTACCGATGAGGGTGAGCATTCCTCCGAGACTGCCCGCAAAGGCAAGGGGCATGAGGAAACGGCTCGACTGCATGCCCGATGCTGCCGCTAAGCTCACGATGATAGGCATCATGAGCGCCACGGTTCCGGTATTGCTCACGAAGGCTCCGATGAAGGAGGTGACGAGCATCACGAGCAGGAAGGTAATGGTTTCGTTGCCGCGCGAAAGGGCCATGAGCTTATTGCCCGTGAGCTTGGCAAGTCCCGTCTGCATGATGGCTCCACCCACCACGAAAAGACCTATCATCATGACGACGATGGGCGACGAGAAACCAGCCAGGGCTTCTGAAGGAGTAAGAATTCCAAATACGAGTAGTGCTGCCAGAGCGGTAAGAGCTACGATGTCGGCCCTCACTCTGCCCCAAATAAACATGGCAACCGTAATGATTAAAATGCTAAGCGTTATTGTCATGCTATAAAATTTGAATTAAAATCATGTTTTCGAAACAAAATCATGTTTCGATTGCAAAGATAAGCACTTTTTCAGAAAAAACAAAGAAATTGGTAAAAAAACTTTGCTCATATCAAAGTATTATACTAACTTTGCAGACGGAAAAGAAACATTAAAACTCCAAAATGATAAAGAAAGGTAAACATACAGTATTATTTATTTGCCTCGGCAATATCTGCCGCTCCCCTGCGGGTGAAGGCATCATGAAGAGTCTCGTAGAGAAAGCGGGACTGAGCGACGAGTTTGAAATCGATTCTGCCGGTATCGGCAACTGGCACGTAGGACAATTGCCCGACAGCCGTATGAGAAAATGTGGCGCGGAGCACGGTTATGATTTCAACAGTCACGCCCGCCAGTTTAAGAAATCAGACTTCGACCGCTTCGACACCATCGTGGTGATGGACAACGACAATTACCGTGCCATCACGTCCATGGCTTCCTGTCAGGCGGATAAGGACAAGGTGGTTTGCATGGCTGATTTTCTGACCCATCATCGCCAATATACTACCGTTCCCGATCCATACTATGGCGACTATAGCGACTTTGAACTGGTCATCACTCTCCTGGAGGATGCCTGTCAGGGATTGCTGCAGTCTCTCACGGAATAGGTGCTAAAGAGTTATAGGATTTCTCATTTTCTGTTGACCTACATCAAGCCGAAAAATGATTTGGTTGACATGAGTCAAAAAAAGTCCTCGTATCATCATTTTGTCATGCCATTGTGACAGATTTTCAAAAAATAGGCATTACCTTTGCACTCGAAAAAGGTGAGATTATAAAAGGATAATGTTAAACTGGAGCCTCAAATGGAGACTCCGCAAAATGAAAATGATTATGATGACAACAGTAATGATTCTCGCAGTAGTAGCAGTCATGATTGCTAAAGCTGTAAATGTAAACGACAAAATGGAAATGGGTAAGTAATTACCTGTTCCATGAGTGGTAAAAAGATTCAGGCTGAAAGAAGCCTGCAGTATTAATTAATTAAAGGATAACAAGTATGAAGACAATTTTCGAAAACATCAAGAAGGCTTTCAAAGCTTTCCTTGAGAACTACATGAACGCCATGGAAATGTATGGCGAGGCATTGAGTAAAGGTCGTGGTTGCTCTTGCGCTTAAGGGGGTTTACCTCTGGTGCATCAGAACCTACGGAAAGGATGCTTCTTTAAGCAAGCGTCCTGAATGAAAAGAATGCTGCTTCTATAAGCTAACTTCAGAAATGAAGTTACTTCTTCAAGCGGGCATTCATTTGATAAAGAAAGTAATTACGTTTGTAATATATGGAAGAAGCGTGCAAGTCTTTAAAGCTTGTACGCTTTTTTTTGTTTTGTTTTTCCCCGCTGAGTTTTTCTTCTCGCAGATTTTTCTTCGTGGGGAGGTTTTGTCCCACAGATTTCACAGATATACACAGATTTTCTTCATCATGATTTTTCTTCATCGGATTTCACGGAGGAATCGGAAGGCATTCTTGCTTGCCGGATTACTCACGGATTTTCGCAGAACTTTGGCCGCTGGCCAATGGCTCGCGCCCTATATAT
>ENA-OYYB01000041-OYYB01000041.1-human-gut-metagenome-genome-assembly--contig:-NODE-41-length-104346-cov-23.682820_pt1 | contig 104346 bp, 90 predicted proteins | sample MGYA00244059_ERZ653440 | MGnify/ENA primary metagenome ERZ653440 (study PRJEB26926, sample SAMN06164994) | human gut metagenome | biome: ENVO:00009003; feature: ENVO:2100002; material: ENVO:00002003... | reverse complement strand
GTGACCTCCGTGAGTCTGGAGCCATCGAGCAGGATGCCGATATGGTACTCTTCGTTCACCGCCCGGAGTATTATCACATCTATCAGGATGAAAAGGGAAACGATCTCCATGGTATGGCGCAGATCATTATTGCCAAGCACCGTAAGGGTTCTACGGGAGATGTGTTGCTCAACTTCCGTGGTGAGTTTACCCGTTTCCAGGATCCTACAGAGGCAGCAGCTTCATCACCAGCCGCTGATGGTGGTGGTGAAATTATAGGTTCACGTATGAATGGAGGAGGCGAATTACCTCCACCTCCAGGTGACTTGCCTTTCTAAATTGCACAATTATTACGATTTTGGGTATAAATTTACGCTTCGAATACTAAATTGTTATCTTTTAGATTAAAAAAGTGATAAATTGTTTGTTCATATCGAATAAATATATTACCTTTGCAATCGTAAATTAAAAATTAAGAATTATGGCAATTGAAACATTGAACATTAGCAGCATTATTATTCGACTTCGACTGCAGTATGTAGGCGGAAGTGATGAGGTATGCGTATAGTTCATGGATTATGATATAATAAGCCTTTCCACTTCCATATAGAAGTGTGAAAGGCTTTTTTGTTAAAAACTTCGGTTGTCTTCTTGGGTATAGAATAATAAAAAAAGATATTGATATGAGTGACAGATTATTTATTTTCGACACAACCCTGCGAGATGGTGAGCAGGTGCCTGGATGTCAGTTGAACACAGTGGAAAAAATTCAAGTGGCAAAACAGTTGGAGCTACTCGGCGTTGATGTTATTGAAGCCGGTTTCCCTATCTCAAGTCCAGGTGATTTCAATTCGGTTGTGGAGATTTCTAAAGCCGTGACTTGGCCTACGATTTGTGCCCTTACTCGTGCGGTGGAGAAAGATATTGACTGTGCTGCCGAGGCTTTGAAGTATGCTAAGCATAAGCGTATTCATACGGGTATTGGTACAAGCGATAGCCATATCAAATATAAGTTCAATTCTAACCGTGAAGAAATCATCGAGCGAGCTGTTGCTGCTGTAAAGTATGCTAAAAAGTACGTCGAGGATGTGGAATTCTATGCAGAGGATGCTGGTCGTACGGATAATGAGTATTTGGCTCGCGTGGTTGAGGCGGTCGTAAAGGCTGGTGCTACGGTGGTGAATATTCCTGATACTACCGGTTATTGCCTTCCTGAGGAATATGGTGCTAAAATCAAGTATCTGATGGAGCATGTTGATGGTATTGAGAATGCCCGTATTTCTACTCACTGTCATAATGATCTCGGTATGGCAACTGCCAATACGCTCCAAGGTGTATTGAATGGTGCCCGTCAGGTGGAGGTTACGATGAATGGTATCGGTGAACGTGCTGGTAATACTTCTCTTGAGGAGATTGCCATGATTCTGAAGTGCCATAAGCATCTCAATATTGATACCAATATTAATACGACTAAGATTGTTCCGATGTCTCGCATGGTGAGCAGTCTTATGAATATGCCTGTTCAGCCTAACAAGGCCATCGTGGGTCGTAATGCTTTTGCTCACTCTTCTGGTATCCATCAGGATGGTGTATTGAAAAATGTTCAGACTTACGAGATTATTGATCCTAAGGATGTCGGTCTGGATGATAACGCTATCGTATTGACTGCTCGCTCTGGTCGTGCGGCATTGAAGTATCGTCTCCATGTAAATGGTGTCAATGTGGAGGATGAAGAGAAACTCGATAAGATTTACAAGAAATTCCTACAGTTGGCTGATAAGAAGAAAGAGGTTACTGATGAGGATGTATTGATGCTCGCTGGTGCTGATTCTGCTGACAAGCATGGTGTTCAGCTCGACTGGTTGCAGGTTACTACTGGTAAGGGTGTCAAGAGTGTGGCAAGTATTGGTCTCAATATCGCTGGTCAGAAGTTTGAGGCTGCATCTTCTGGTAATGGTCCTGTGGATGCTGCTATCCGTGCTCTCAAGAAGGTGATTACCAAGGAAATGAGCCTCAAGGAGTTCACTATTCAGGCTATTGATAAGGGCTCTGATGATGTAGGTAAGGTTCATATGCAGGTAGAATACGATGGTCATGTTTACTATGGCTTCGGTGCAGATACCGATATTGTGACTGCTTCTGTAGAGGCTTATATTGATTGTATCAACAAGTTCAAGGTGAGATAGTTGTTCTGTTTAAATCTTGAATTGTCATTAAACTTAAACTATAAATATTAAACATTAGCATAATGAATACATTATTCGACAAGATTTGGGACAAGCACGTTGTCCAGATTGTACCAGACGGTCCTACACAGCTTTATATCGACCGTCTTTACTGTCACGAAGTTACATCACCTCAGGCTTTTGCTGGTATGCGAGCACGCGGACTCAAGATGTTCCGCCCAGACCAGATTTTCTGTATGCCTGACCACAATACTCCTACTCACGATCAGGATAAACCAATCGAGGATCCTATCTCAAAGAAACAGGTAGATACCTTGGCAAAGAACACTGCAGATTTTGGTGTGGCTCACTTTGCGATGAACACCAAGGATAACGGTATCATCCACGTGGTTGGTCCAGAGAAGGGTCTTTCTCTTCCTGGTATGACTATTGTCTGTGGTGACTCTCATACTTCTACTCATGGTGCGATGGGTGCCGTTGCTTTTGGTATCGGTACTTCTGAGGTGGAGATGGTGATGGCTTCACAATGTATTCTCCAAAGTAAACCAAAGTCTATGCGTATCAGCATCAATGGTAAGCTCGGTAAGGGTGTAACTGCTAAGGATGTGGCGCTCTATCTGATGAGTCAGCTCACTACTTCGGGTGCTACCGGTTACTTCGTCGAGTATAGTGGCGATGTTGTGAAGGACATGTCTATGGAAGGTCGTTTGACTCTCTGTAACCTTTCAATCGAGATGGGTGCTCGTGGTGGTTTCGTGGCTCCTGATGAGACAACTTTTGAGTACATCAAGGGTCGCGAATATGCTCCTAAGGGTGAAGATTGGGATAAGGCTGTGGCTTATTGGAAAACCTTGAAGAGTGGCGATGACGCTGTATTCGATAAGGAATTGACTTTCGATGCTAAGGATATCGAACCTCGTATTACATATGGTACCAACCCTGGTATGGGTATCGGTATCACAGAGAATATTCCTACTCTTGACCAGATTCCTGAGGAAGAACAGGCTGGTTTCAAGAAGAGCCTTAACTATATGGGCTTCCAGCCTGGTGAGAAACTCGAAGGTCATCCTATCGATTATGTCTTCTTGGGCGCATGTACCAATGGACGTATAGAGGACTTCCGTGCTTTCGCTTCTTTGGTTAACGGTAAGAAGAAGGCTGAGGGCGTAACTGCTTGGCTTGTACCTGGTTCATGGTTGGTTGATAAACAAATTCGTGAAGAAGGAATTGATAAGATTGTAGAGGCTGCTGGTTTCGAAATTCGTCAGCCAGGATGTTCTGCTTGTCTTGCTATGAACGATGATAAGATTCCTGCAGGCAAGTATTCTGTAAGTACATCAAACCGTAATTTTGAGGGTCGCCAAGGTCCAGGTTCCCGTACGATCCTTGCCAGTCCTTATGTGGCAGCAGCTGCAGCTATCACTGGTAAGATCACCGACCCAAGAGAGTTTATGAAATAGTGTTTGATTAATGTTTAATGTTTAGTTGGGTTTCGCTTTACAATACATTCAATACAATCCTATTAAGTGAACATTAAACATTATCAAGTAAACATTAAAAATTAAATATTTAAATAACGATGAAACAGAAATTCAATGTAATCACATCAAGCTGCATTCCTCTTCCTTTGGAGAATGTTGATACAGACCAGATAATTCCTGCCCGTTTCCTCAAAGCTATTGACAAGGAAGGTATGGGCGACAACCTTTTCCGTGACTGGCGTTATAATGCTGACGGTACTCCTAAGCCTGATTTCGTGATGAACGACCCTTCTTACAGTGGTGTCATCCTCGTAGCAGGTAAGAACTTCGGTTCTGGTTCTTCTCGTGAGCATGCTGCTTGGGCCATTGCTGGTGCTGGCTTCCGTGTTGTCATCAGCTCTTTCTTCGCTGATATTCACAAGAACAACGAGTTGAACAACCTTGTTTTGCCTGTTGTCGTAAGTGAGGAATTCCTGAAAGAACTTTTCGAGAGTATCGATAAGGATCATAAGACAGAGGTAAAGGTGGATCTTCCTAACCAGACCGTTACTAATCTTGCAACTGGCAAGAGCGAGCATTTCGAGATCAATGGCTACAAGAAGCACTGTCTCGAGAATGGTTTGGATGATGTGGATTTCCTCGTGCAGAACCGTGACAAGGTAGAGGCTTGGGAAGCTAAAAACAAGTAATTATGGATGTTAACGCAAAGAGAGATAATTCTCGTATCAAGGAGATTGAAATCATGGACTGTACGCTGCGTGATGGCGAACAGACCAATGGTGTCAGTTTCCTTCCTCACGAGAAGTTGATGATAGCAAGAATGCTGTTGCACGATATCAATGTGGATCGCATTGAGGTGGCTTCAGCTCGTGTTTCGGAAGGCGAAAAGGATGCTGTCGCTCGTATTTGCCGTTATGCTAAGACCATAGGTAAACTGGATTCCGTTGAGGTACTTGGATTCGTGGATAACAATAAGAGTGTAGATTGGATTGCTGAATGTGGCGGTCATGTTATCAACCTCTTGGCAAAAGGCAGTTACAAGCACTGCACCCAGCAGCTCAAGATGTCTCCAGAGGAGCATCTTGCGCATATCAAGCAGACCATTGATTATGCCTTGAGCAAGAATTTCACTGTAAATCTCTACTTGGAGGATTGGTCGAGCGGAATGCGCGATAGTCGTGATTATCTCTTCATGATGATGGACGAACTGGTCAAGCTGCCTATCAAGCGTTTCCTTCTTCCTGATACTTTAGGAATTCTGAACCCATTACAGTGTGTGGAGTATATGCGCCTGATGGTGCGCCGCTATCCGAATACTCACTTCGATTTCCATGCTCATAATGATTATGACTTGGCGGTGAGCAATTCTTTGGCTGCAGTACTGAGTGGGGCTAAGGGACTTCACGTTACCGTAAATGGTCTGGGTGAGCGTTGTGGCAATGCGCCTTTAGCGAGCGTGCAGGTGATTCTGAAGGATATGTTTGAGGCTAAAACCAATATCAAGGAAGATCGTCTGAATGATATCTCCCGTCTGGTAGAGGGGTATAGTGGTATTGCTGTGGCTCCGAATACTCCTGTCGTGGGTGATAATGTCTTCACACAGGTGGCTGGTGTTCATGCTGATGGCGATAACAAGGACAAACTTTATTGCAATGATCTGGTGCCGGAACGATTCGGCAGACATCGTGAATATGCACTTGGCAAGAACTCCGGTAAGGCTAATATTGTTCAGAATCTTAATGAACTGGGTTTGGAGTTGACGCCGGAGCAGACCAAGGCGGTGACGAAACGTATTACCGAACTGGGTGATCGCAAACAGTTGGTAACTCAGGATGATCTTCCTTATATCGTGAGCGATGTGCTGAAACATTCCGCTCCTGAAGATAAGGTGAAGCTGGTAAGCTACATGGTGTCAACTTCTTATGGTTTGAAGCCTATTGCAAGTGTAAAAGTTGAAATCGATGGCATGGAATATGAGGATCAGAGTACTGGTGATGGCCAGTATGATGCTTTCGTGAAAGCTTTACGTAATATATATAAGGTAAAGCTTGGCAAAACCTTCCCATTGCTTGACAACTATCAGGTAAGTATTCCTCCTGGCGGTCGTACAGATGCACTTGTTCAGACTGTCATCACTTGGCGTGAAGGTAATCGTATCTGGAGAACCCGTGGTTTGGATGCCGACCAGACTGAGGCTGCTATCAAGGCAACGCTGAAGATGATCAATATGTATGAGGCAGATAAGAGTGATGAACAGCCAGTATCGCCTCGAAATTTAGACATGGAATAAAAACGATTAAAAAATAAATAAGATGAAATTAAACATTGCAGTTCTCGCCGGTGATGGTATCGGACCAGAGATTATGAAGCAGGGCGTTGCTGTTATGCAGGCCATTGCAGAGAAATTCAATCATGAGTTTACTTACAACGAGGCTATCTGCGGCGCTCATGCTATCGATGAGGTAGGTGATCCATTCCCAGAGGAAACCTTCAAGACTTGTATGGATGCTGATGCTGTGCTTTTCGCAGCTGTTGGTGACCCACGTTTCGACAACAATCCTACTGCCAAGGTTCGTCCTGAACAGGGTTTGCTCGCTATGCGTAAGAAGTTGGGCCTTTTTGCTAATGTACGTCCTGTTGCAACATTCGATTGCTTGCTCCACAAGTCTCCTTTGAAAGATGAACTCTTGAAGGGTGCTGACTTTGTTGTCATTCGTGAGTTGACCGGTGGTATGTACTTCGGTGAGAAGTATCAGGACAACGACAAGGCTTACGATACAGATATCTATACACGTCCTGAGATTGAGCGCATCTTGAAGGTAGCTTTCGAGTTTGCCATGAAGCGCAATAAGCACTTGACTGTTGTTGATAAGGCAAACGTTTTGGCTTCTTCTCGTCTCTGGCGTCAGATTGCTAAGGAAATGGAACCTCAGTATCCTGAGGTTAATACCGACTATATGTTTATCGACAACGCTTCTATGCGTGTGTTAACAGAACCTACTTTCTTCGATGTCATCGTAACAGAGAATACCTTCGGTGACATCCTGACTGATGAGACCTCATGCATTACAGGTTCTATGGGCTTGCAGCCATCCAGCTCTTTGGGTGAGCATACTCCATTGTTTGAGCCTGTTCATGGTTCATGGCCACAGGCAGCTGGCAAGAATCTTGCCAACCCTGTTGCTCAGATTCTTTCTGCAGCCATGTTGCTTGAGCACTTTGGTCTGAACGAGGAAGGTGCTTTGATTCGCAAGGCTGTTGATGCCTCTCTTGATGCCAATGTCCGTACACCTGAAATTCAGGTTGAGGGCGGTGCACAGTACGGTACCACTCAGGTTGGTGAGTGGATCGTAAACTGGATCAAGAATGCGTAATCTACAGATGCTATATTTATATATGATTATAGTATTCTCATGGGGAATGTTTCTTACATTCCCCTTTTTTATTGCTTGTTTCTTTGGCTCAAAATATCAAAAGTTTCTTAAATAAAGAAAATATCTCTCATTTTTAATATTATTTAGATTGCTATATTCGTCTATCTGAGGCTAAATGATTACTTTTGCGATTGTTTTAATAAATGCTCCTTATCTTGGAGTGATTAAATACGATTTTAATTTAGAGTTTAAACGTAAAAGTATATAGATTATGGCAGAAGCTATAGATATCCGCGAATTGAATATCCGGATTGAACAACAAAGTCATTTCGTTACCAATCTGGTAACTGGCATGAATAAGGTCATTGTAGGACAGAAGCACCTTGTTGACTGTCTTTTGATAGGCTTGCTTTCCGATGGTCACATTCTCTTGGAAGGTGTGCCGGGATTGGCTAAGACCCTTGCAATTAAAACACTGTCTCAGTTGATTAGTGCCGATTATAGTCGCATTCAGTTTACTCCAGATTTGTTGCCTGCCGATGTAATCGGTACACAGATCTATTCCCAGAAGGATGAGTCTTTCCATGTAAAGAAAGGTCCTGTCTTTGCAAACTTTGTGTTGGCTGATGAAATCAACCGTGCACCTGCTAAAGTACAGAGTGCTTTGCTGGAAGCTATGCAGGAACATCAGGTTACCATTGGCGAACAGACTTTCAAGTTGCCTAATCCTTTCCTTGTTATGGCTACTCAGAACCCTATAGAACAGGAAGGTACTTATCAGCTGCCTGAAGCGCAGGTTGACCGTTTCCTCCTAAAGGTTGTCATTGATTATCCGTCCTTGGAAGAGGAAAAACTTATCATCCGTGAAAATATTCAGGGCAGTATGCCTACTGTGACTGCTGTTACTTCTGCTGATGAAATTCTCAAGGCTCGTAGTATTGTCAATGAGGTATATATTGATGAAAAGATTGAGCAGTATATTGCTGATATTGTTTTCGCTACCCGTTATCCTGACCGTTATGGACTGGCAGATTTGAAGGATATGATAACCTTTGGTGGCAGTCCTCGTGCAAGTATCTCTTTGGCAAAAGCAGCACGAGCATACGCTTTCATCAAGCATCGCGGTTATGTGGTTCCTGAGGACGTGAGAGCTGTTGCTCATGATGTTTTGAGACATCGCATCGGTCTTTCTTATGAGGCTGAGGCAAGTGATGTAACCAGTGAAGAAATTGTAAGCCGAATTATCAACAAGGTGGAGGTTCCTTGATGGATACACAAGATCTTTTAAAAAAAGTTCGTAAGATTGAAATCAAGACTCGCGGATTGAGCCAGAATGTTTTCGCAGGTCAATACCACTCTGCTTTCAAGGGTAGGGGTATGGCTTTTGCGGAAGTAAGGGAGTATCAGTTTGGAGATGATGTGCGTGACATTGATTGGAATGTTACAGCCCGTTTCCATCGTCCGTTCGTCAAGGTTTTTGAAGAAGAACGCGAACTTACGGTCATGCTGTTGGTCGATGTGAGTGGCTCGTTGGATTTTGGTACAAGTTGCCAGATGAAACGTGACTTGGCTACAGAGATAGCTGCCACATTAGCCTTCAGCGCTATTCAGAATAATGATAAGATAGGTGTTATCTTTTTCTCGGACAGAATAGAAAAGTATATTCCTCCGAAGAAGGGAAGAAAACATATTCTTTATATCATTAGGGAAATGTTGGATTTCCATCCCGACAGCCAGCGCACTGATATCGGTGTAGCCTTGGAATATTTCACTCGTGTCATGAAGAGACATTGCACTGCGTTCCTGATTTCGGATTTCTATGATGAAAAAGATTATCAGCACAAACTGCAGATTGCCAATCAGAAACATGATGTAGTGGCCATCCAGGTTTATGATTTAAGGGCTAAGACATTACCGAATATCGGCTTGTTGAAGGTAAGGGATGCTGAGACTGGACATGAAATGTATATTGATACCAGTAGCAAGAAATTGAGGTTGGCTCATACTCGCAATTGGATGTATCGGGAAGAAAAACTTCGTGATACTTTTGCCAAGAGTAAAGTGGACTGGACTTCCATTGCTACGAATGAAGATTTCTCTAAAGCGCTTCTCATGCTTTTCAAGCAGAGAGGATGAAATGATTACGATGACTGAAGTATATAAATACTTTGCGAATCATATAATATTGGATTAATGATTAAAGTTAAAAGTTTTATATTAGCAATCGCCTTGATTTGCAGTGCCTTTTCTGCTTCAGCACAAAGTGTTGAACAGAAGTTGGATTCTCTGCAACTTCTCATTGGTGAGCAGACTACTTTACATCTTACAGTGACTGCCAACCGTGGTCAGAAGATTGTAATGCCTTCTTTCAAACCTTCCCAACAGTTGATACCTGGTGTAGAGGTTGTCGGACAGAGTGAAGAAAATACTTCTGAGATTGATGGTAACCGCATTCAGGTGAGTCGCAACTATACGCTTACTTCTTTCGATGAGAATGTGTATGCGATTCCTGCACTCAATGTAAAGGTAAACGGCAAGGACTTTCATGGTAATCCCTTAGCATTGAAAGTACTTACGGTTCCTGTAGATACAGTTCATCCTAACCAGTTCTATCCTCCTAAGGACGTTCAGGACAATCCTTTCCTCTGGAGTGAATGGAGTGGAATCTTTTGGTTGAGCGTATTGATGTTATTGCTCTGTGGTGCAATGTGTTATCTCTTGCAGAGATTAAAGCAGAATAAACCAATTCTCAAAAGTTTCCGTATTGTAAAACGAGTTCCTGCTCATGAAAAGGCTCTTAACGAAATCAACGCTATCAAGCATCAGCGCTCTGAGAATCAGGAGAATCTGAAAGAGTATTATACCCGTCTTACCAATACTTTGCGTGAATATATCAATGGTCGCTTCGGATTTAACGCTATGGAGATGACCAGTAGCGAAATTATCGAATGTCTCCAGTCTGCTGGTGATCAGAAGATGATTGATGAATTGAGACAACTCTTCAGAACTGCCGATCTGGTAAAGTTTGCCAAGTATGAGACGCTCATCAATGAAAACGATTCTAATCTCGTTAATGCCATCAACTTTATCGACCAGACAAAGACCGACGAAAAGCCTGTAGAGGAGAAAATTGTTCCAACATTGAGTGAGAATGATAAGAAGTCTCAGAGTCAGCGCAAGGTCATCAAGTTGCTCTTATGGGCAGGCTCTTTGGCGATTGTTGCTATTTTGGTTTATATCGTCTATACAGTGGTTTCACTTGTTTAACAGTGGTTGTTGGACGATAGTTATTAATAAAACGAAAAAATGGAATTTGCAAGTAAAGGATACTTTCTGTTACTCCTGTTATTGATACCTTATATATTATGGTATTTCCTATACAGGAGAAAGAACGAGCCAACGATGCGTATGAGTGATACCAAGCAGTATCTTTATGCGCCTAAGAGCCTGCGTGTTCGTCTGATTCATCTTCCGATGTTTCTGCGCTGCGTCTCTTTTGTACTGATTGTTTGTGCAATGGCTCGTCCTCAAACCCGTAATTCCTGGGACAACAAGACGGTGGAAGGTATTAATATCATGCTGGCGATGGACGTATCTACATCCATGCTTGCGGAAGACTTGAAACCTAACCGTATGGAAGCTGCCAAGGATGTTGCTCATGAATTCATATCAGGCCGTCCGAATGACAATATCGGTTTGACGATTTTTGCCGGTGAGGCTTTTACTCAGTGTCCGATGACCACAGACCATTCGAGTCTCTTACGTCTGTTGCAAGATACTCGTACGGATATAGCTGCCCGAGGTCTTATCCAGGATGGTACCGCTGTGGGTATGGGTCTGGCTAATGCCGTGAGTCGTCTGAAAGATTCGAAATCAAAGAGCAAGGTTGTCATTCTTCTGACTGATGGTAGTAACAATATGGGTGATATTTCTCCTATGACAGCTGCAGAAATTGCCAGAAGTTTGGGTATCAGAGTTTATACCATTGGTGTCGGTACTAATAAGGTTGCTCCATATCCAGTACCTGTAGCAGGTGGAGTTCAATACGTGAATATTCCTGTGGAAATAGACACGAAGACTTTGAAGGATATTGCCCAGACTACCGATGGTAATTTCTATCGAGCTACCAATAACAAGGAGTTGAAGCAAATCTATCAGGATATTGATAAACTGGAGAAAACGAAGATGAACGTCAAGCATTTCGCCAAGAGATATGAGGCTTATCAGCCTTTCATTATTGCAGCGTTCTTGATCTTGCTCATGGAAATTCTTCTTAGAATCACTTGGTTGAGAAAAATTCCTTAAAAAAAGAGGTCGAACTTCTATTTTATACATGAAGTCGATTCTTGTAGATTTAAAAAGATTAGATAATGTTACGTTTTGAAGATCCTATATTCCTCTGGTTGCTATGCATCCTTCCTGTTTTGATTTTAATCAGACTGATAGGATGGAGGAGGAGACATGCAAAGTTGAAGAAGCTGGGTGATCCTGAGCTTCTCAAACAATTGATGCCTGGTATTTCTAAATACCGTCCTACCGTGAAATTCTGTCTGCTGTTGTCAGCATTGGCACTCCTGATTGTCATGTTGGCTCGTCCGCAGATGGGTAGCAAGATTTCGCATGATAAGCGACAGGGTATTGAAACTATCATTTGTTTGGATATCTCCAACTCTATGTTGGCAGAGGATGTCGTTCCTTCCCGTCTTGATAAGAGTAAGATGCTGGTAGAAAATCTGGTTGATAATTTTACCAATGACAAGATTGGACTGATTGTTTTTGCAGGCGATGCGTTTGTGCAGTTGCCTATTACCAGCGATTACGTTTCTGCCAAGATGTTCTTGCAGAATATCACCCCTGGTCTGATTCAGACACAAGGCACCAATATAGCTGATGCCATTGATTTGGCTTCTAAAAGTTTTACCCAACAGAACAATGTTGGACGTGCTATCGTTGTGATTACTGATGGTGAAAACCATGAACCAGGTGCAACGGAGGCTGCTGCAGCTGCCAAGAAAAAAGGTATTAATGTATTTATCCTTGGTATTGGTAATTCGACAGGTGCGCCTATCCCTATGGGTGATGGCGGTTATCTGAAAGATCATTCCGGTAATACGGTTATGACTGCCCTGAATGAAAACATGTGCAAGGAATTGGCTCAGGCTGGTAGCGGACAGTATATTCATGTTGATAATACCAGCGATGCAGAGAAAACACTGAATGATGATCTGGCAAAATTGCAAAAGGGAGATACTTCTTCTGTGATATACAGTGAGTATGACGAACAGTTTCAGGCTGTTGGTATTTTAGTGATATTGCTCTTAATCATAGAAATCTGTATTTTGGAAGTGAAAAATCCTCTGTTGAGAAATGTCATGTTTTTTGGTAAGGCCTTTTCTATGGGAAAGGCTGCCAAATCATCGCAATTGGGTAAAACCAGTATCCTGCTTCTTCTCTTGATTGTGAATAGCGGACTTGCATTTGCGCAGAATGACAGAACCTTCATTCGACAGGGTAATAAGTTATACCGATCTCAGAAATGGGCTCAGGCTGAAACCCAATATCGGAAAGCTATATCTAAAAATGCTAAGAATACCCAGGCTTTGTATAATTTAGGTTGTGCTTTGATGATGCAGCAGAAGGATTCCATGGCGATGGTACAGTACCAGCATGCAGCACAGGAAGAAACCAATGTGCTGAGACGTTCCAAGAGTTATCACAACATGGGTGTTATCATGCAAAACCATCGTGAATATGCCAAGGCTATTGAATGTTATAAAATGGCTCTGAGATGTAATCCTCAGGATAATGAAACAAGATATAATCTTGCTTTGTGTAAGAAACTTCTGAAGAATCAACCTCAAAAGAATAATAAAGATAATAAGAATAATAAGAACAAGAACAACAAAAATAAAAACAAAGACCAGAATAATAAGGACAAGAATAACGAACAAAATAAAAACAATAAGAAAAATAACGACAAGGATAAGAATAAACAGAACCAGAACGAAGAGCGTAATCAGGACAAGATGAGCAAAGACAACGCTGAGCAACTTCTGAATGCAGCTATTCAACAAGAGAAGGCTACAAAACAGAAAATGCAGAAAGCATTGTCACAGCCTAAGAGCCGCTCTTATGAGAAAAACTGGTAATAGGAATCTTATCACAGACTCTTTTTTTCAAAAAGTAAAATTATGATGTGTATAATGAAACATATTGGACGTTATGCGATATTGGTGGTGATTGCTATTTGCTGTGCTCTGAGTTCCAGAGCTCAGCATATTGTTGTATCTGCTCCATCTCATGTGTCGGCGGGTGAGAACTTCCGTCTGGCTTACACTATTAATACGCGTGATGTGGAGGAATTCCGCATGGGCGGAGTACCAGAAGGATTGGAAGTGATTGCCGGTCCTTATACTTCCCAGCAGTCCAGCTATCAGATGATTAACGGACATACCAGTTCTTCTTCTTCCGTTACTATTACTTATACTTTGTATGCTGCAAAGAATGGTTCTTATACGATAGGGTCTTCTCATGCTGTAGTAAATGGTAAGAGAATTGCTTCTCGTGCTGTTAAGGTGAGTGTTTCTGGTCATTCCAGAAATTCCAATGGTGCTCCGAATATGCACGGAAGTTCCAATATGGATGATGAACCTCGTATGCGACAGGCTGGTTCTTCTATTTCTGGTAGAGATCTTTTCATCAAGGTTTCTGCCAATAAGAAAACGGTACATGAACAGGAACCTGTCTTGTTGACCTATAAGGTATATACTCTGGTTGATTTGTCTCAGTTGGAAGGAAAAATGCCTGACTTGAAGGGTTTCCATACTCAGGAGGTAGCTTTGCCTCAGCAGAAGGCTTTTCATAGTGAAATGGTCAATGGCCGTCAATATAAGTGTGTGACCTGGAGCCAGTATGTCATGTATCCGCAGATGACTGGTAAACTTGAAATTCCGTCTATTACTTTTAAGGGTCTCGTCGTTCAGCAGAATCGTAATGTGGATCCGATGGAAGCTTTCTTTAATGGTGGCTCCGGTTATGTTGAGGTACACAAGGATATCAAAGCACCAGGCATGACTATCAATGTTTTGCCTTTGCCTTCTCGTCCAGCTAATTTCTCAGGAGGTGTGGGTAAGTTTAATATTTCTGCAAGTATAGACAAGAAAGAAGTAAAAGCAGGTGATCCTGTTACCATCCGTGTGGTTGTGGGTGGAGTAGGAAATCTCAAGCTTCTCAAACAACCTGTCGTTACTTTGCCGAAAGATTTTGATAAATATGATGCTAAGATAACTGACAAGACTCGCCTGACCTCCAATGGTGTTGAAGGTAATATGGTATATGATTTCTTGGTTGTACCTCGTAATCAGGGTTCTTATAAGATTCCGCCTGTAGAATTTACATATTACGATACATCTTCTAATTCATATAAGACCATCAAGACTCAGGCCTTTGATCTGACTGTGTCTAAAGGCGATGGTTCTACAGGAGGTTCACAGGATTTCTCTGATCAGGCAAAGGATATTCGTGCTTTGAAATTAGGAAAGAGCAAGTTGCATGATTTGGATGATATGTTCTATGGCAGTTTTGGATATTGGACCAGTCTGCTCGTTCCGCTTATCACCTTTATCGTTTTGCTTGTTGTCTTCCGCAAACGAGCTTTGGAAAATGCAGATATCGTGAAGGTTCGTTCCAATAAGGCTAATAAGATTGCAACGAAGCGTCTGAAAAAGGCTCAGCAGTTAATGTCTCATGGTAAACAGAGTGAATTCTATGATGAAGTTTTGCGAGCATTGTGGGGTTATGTGAGCTATAAGTTGAATATTCCTGTAGAGAAACTCTCTCGTGAGAATATCACGGAAAATTTAGAGATGCATTCTGTCAACATCTCAACGATTGATAAATTTACCCAGGCATTGGATGAGTGCGAGTTCGAACGATATGCACCGGGTGATGCTGCTGGTAATATGAATAAGACTTTCAATTCTGCTATGACAGGAATTATGGAAATAGAAAACGCAATCAATGCTATGCGCAAGGAGCACAAGAACCGTGCAAAAGAGGACAGACAGTCCTATTCTTTCATATGGATTCTTGCATTCTTTCTCCTTACATCTGTGTCTGCTTCTGCAATAACCAAGCAGAATGCAGATGCTGAGTATCAGAAAGGGAATTACCAGCAAGCTATCAAGGATTATGAGGATCTCCTGAAAAATGGTGTTTCTTCTGAGATCTATTATAATTTGGGTAATGCTTATTATCGTACGGATAATATCACAAAGTCAGTATTGGCTTTCGAGCGTGCTCATCTCCTGTCTCCTGGTGATGAAGATATTAATTTCAATCTTCAGTTCGTTCGTGGTAAGACGATTGACAAGATTACACCTGTAAGCGAGATGTTTTTCGTGACATGGTATAAGGCTTTAGTAAATTATACCTGTGTTGATTGCTGGGCAAAGACTGGTATCATAGCGATTATCATAGCTTTGGTTTTAGCATTGGTCTATCTGTTTGCTCCGCAAATCTATTTGCGCAAGATGGGCTTTTTTGGTGGTATATTCTTCTTGGTTATTTTCCTGTTCTGTAATGTCTTTGCATATCAGCAGAAAGAAGTTCTCTTAAACCGCACGGGTGCTATTGTGGTGGCGCCAACTGTGAATGTGAAGAATACGCCTGCTAAATCAAGTTCTGACCAATTCGTCATTCATGAAGGAACTCGAGTTGATATTACTGACAAGTCTATGGATGACTGGCGAGGTGTTCGCCTGGCTGATGGGCGAACCGGTTGGGTAGAGACCAAACAAATAGAGGAAATATAATATGGGAGCATCTCTTTTATTAAATGCGGATTTGGCGTTGCTTCACTTCTTTAATGGAAGTGGTAATATGCTGTTGGACCAGATTGTCTGGCTACTTTCTTCCGGATTGACCTGGGTTCCTCTTTATCTGGCTTTGTTTTATATTGTAATGAGAAACAATGAAACAATGTCTCAGATAGGATTGGTAGTTCTGATGGCTATTCTATGTATCTTCTTTTCCGACGGATTAGTAGATGGTATTATCAAACCATTGGTTGCCCGTTGGAGACCAAGTAATGATCCTGTTATCAAATATACCATAGAGGTAGTCAACAATATGCGCCTGAAAGATTTCAGCTTCTGTTCTGCCCATGCAGCGAACACCATGTCATTAGCTGTATTTTTCTCTCTCTTGATACGTAGTCGTCTGATGACTTTCACGTTGGTCTTCTGGTCATTGTTGAACTGTTGGACTCGCCTTTATTTAGGTGTACATTATCCTTCAGACATTCTCTGTGGACTGGTATTGGGAGTTGTAGTTGGTATATTGGTTTACCTGCTGTATTATCGTTTGTACTATAAGATTTCTCCGAAGATTAAATACATTTCCAATCAATATACAAGTACGGGCTATGCGCACGATGATTTGGATTTTGTGATGGGTGTTATTATGTTCATCCTCGTCTATGTGCTTTTGCGTGCCTGTATCATGATGAGTGGATTTTAATGTGATGTGAGAAATATTGCATGGTGATTGGAATATAAAGAATAAATTGAAAATGGATACAAAACATATAAAAATTAGTGATTACAATTATAGTTTGCCAGATGAGCGAATCGCCAAGTTCCCTATAGCTCAGCGAGATCATTCCAAACTTTTGGTTTATAAGCATGGTGTGGTCAGTGATGATGTCTTTTATCATCTGCCAGATTATCTTCCTAAGGGAGCTTTGATGATATTCAATAATACAAAGGTGATTCAAGCACGTATGCACTTTAGAAAGGAAACTGGTGCTTTGATTGAAGTCTTCCTGATGGAACCTGCTGCTCCTACCGATTATGAATTGATGTTCCAGACTACTGGTCACTGTTCTTGGTTGTGTATGGTGGGTAATCTGAAGAAATGGAAAGACGGTAGCCTGAAACGCGATTTTGAAATCAAAGGTCATTCGCTCACTCTTTCTGCAACGATGCGAAGAGGAGAGGCTGGTGCTGACGGCAAGGCTGCTCCTTTAGCTGTAGGTGGTGGAACTAATTATTGGATAGACTTTGATTGGGATAATGAAAATATCTCTTTTGCTGAGATTCTCGAGGCAGTCGGTGAATTGCCGATTCCTCCTTATCTGAATCGCGAAACTCAGGAGAGTGACAAGACTACCTATCAGACGGTTTATTCTAAAATCAAGGGTAGTGTAGCTGCTCCTACGGCTGGTCTTCATTTTACAGATGCAGTCTTGGCAGATCTGGATGCCCATGGTATAGACAGAGAAGAAGTGACTCTTCATGTTGGTGCTGGTACATTCAAACCGGTCAAGAGTTTGGAGATCGAGGGACATCAGATGCATACGGAGTATATCGTTGTTCATCGTCGTAGCTTGGAAAAACTGCTTCACCATGATTGTCAGGTGATAGCTGTGGGTACTACCAGTGTTCGTACGATTGAAAGTCTTTATTATATGGGTGTTCATCTGTTGAAACATCCAGAGGCCAATGAAGAGGATTTGCATGTGAAACAGTGGGATCCTTATGATGATGGTCGTGATGGTGGTCTTGTTGATGATATTACTCCGATGCAGGCTATTCAGGCTATCGTAGATTATTTGGATAAGAATGGATTGGAAGCCCTGCATTCCAGTACACAGATTATTATAGCTCCAGGATATACCTATAAGATAGTGAAGATGCTGGTTACTAATTTCCATCAGCCACAGAGTACTCTCTTGTTGTTGGTCAGCGCCTTCCTGCATGGTGATTGGCATCAAGTATATGATTATGCTTTAAGTCACGATTTCCGCTTCTTGAGTTACGGAGATTCTTCTTTGCTGATTCCATAAGGAGTTGTCAAGTATTCAAAAGACTCAGTTAAGTAATAAATAATAAAAGGTGAATGAGAATTATTCTCATTCACCTTTTATTATTTATAGGATTCGATAGGATAGAATCTCTATTTTATTTATTATAGAAATCTATGCATGATTGGAATCTACTTTTTAGTAGCTTCTTGCGATGATGACACGAGCCACAGCAGGCTTGCCGCTTACCATATCCACACCAGGTGTCTGCTCATAAGCGAAAGGCACGCAGCGGATAGTAGCCTGTGTTTCCTCCTTGATCTTTGCCTCGGTCTCGGCTGTACCATCCCAGTGGCAGAGGAAGAAACCGCCATTCTTCACGCGCTCCTTGAATTCCTCGTAGTTGTCGCACTCATAAACGTGAGCATCACGATAAGCACGAGCCTTTTCGAAGATGTTCTTCTGAATGTCTTCCAGCATATCTTTTACGCGCTCTACGATACCATCGAAGCTTACATTCTCCTTCTCGAGAGTATCACGGCGCATAATCTCGATGGTGTTGTTCTCCAAGTCACGACCACCCATAGCGAGACGAACAGGAACACCCTTCAACTCGTAGTCTGCAAACTTGAATCCTGGACGCTTAGCTGTATTGTCGTCATATTTCACTGAGATGCCCAGCTCGCGAAGCTGGTCGATAACAGGCTGCAACTTAGCTGTAATCTGAGCCAACTGCTCCTCGCCCTTGTTGATAGGGATGATAACCACCTGGATAGGAGCTAACTTTGGAGGCAATACCAAACCATTATCGTCGCTATGAACCATGATGAGGGCACCCATCAGTCGGGTAGAAACACCCCAAGAAGTAGCCCATACATACTCAGGTTTATTTTCCTTGTTCAAATAAGTAACATCGAAGCTCTTGGCGAAGTTCTGACCCAAGAAGTGGGAAGTACCGCTCTGGAGAGCCTTGCCATCCTGCATCATAGCCTCAATGGTATATGTGTTCAATGCACCAGCGAAACGCTCAGTCTCAGACTTTACACCCTGTAAAACTGGAACACCCATGTAGTTTTCTGCAAACTCAGCATAAACCTTCAGCATCTCCTGAGCCTTTGCCTCTGCCTCTTCCTTAGTAGCATGAGCGGTATGACCCTCCTGCCAAAGGAACTCCGATGTACGGAGGAAAGGACGAGTACGCATCTCCCAACGCATCACGTTACACCACTGGTTGCAGAGGATAGGGAGGTCGCGCCAAGAATGAATCCAGTTCTTGTATGTGTTCCAGATAATAGTCTCTGATGTAGGGCGGATAATCAATTCCTCATCGAGCTTTGCATTCGGATCTACCTCTACCTCAGTACCATCCTCAGTAGAACGGAGGCGATAGTGAGTAACTACGGCACACTCCTTGGCGAAACCTGCTACGTGCTCAGCCTCACGAGAGAAGAAACTCTTCGGAATGAGGAGAGGGAAGTATGCATTCTGTACACCTGTCTGCTTAAACATCTTGTCGAGCTGCTGCTGCATCTTCTCCCAGATAGCGTAACCGTATGGTTTGATAATCATACAACCACGTACAGGTGACAACTCAGCGAGGTCAGCTTTTACTACCAAGTCATTATACCACTGACTGTAATTGTCAGCACGCTTGGTTAAATTCTTAAGTTCCTTAGCCATTTTTGTTATTCTAAATTTTAATATTCCAAATATATTATAATATATAGGTATAGTCAGATATCTTCGCTCCGTTCTTAGGAGTAAAATATCTTCAGAAAAAGTGCACAATAGGGATTTTCCAACCCAAAATAGGTGTTTCCCTTTGCCCTTTTCATCAAATACCATTAAATTTGCATGCAAAAATACAAAAAAATATTAGAAAAAGCTCCATAATGGAGAAAAAAGAGTTATCTTTGCAATTAAATAACAAAAATATAGGAGATTTTGAATATGAAAAAGATGAAATTTTCGGTTGCAGCACTTTCTATGCTGTTGGTTTTGGGTAGTTGTCAGACTAAGACTGGTACAGGTGCAGCAGTAGGTTCTGGTGCAGGTGCAGCCCTCGGTGCTATCGTAGGTGGTTTGTTGAACAATAGCCATCGTGGTACAGGTGCCCTCGTTGGTGCAGCTATTGGTGCAGCAGTTGGCGGTGGTGCTGGTACTTTGATTGGTAAGCATATGGATAAAGTGGCTCAGCAGGCTAAGGCTGTTGAGAATGCCAAGGTAGAGCAGGTTACTGATGCCAATGGTTTGGCTGCTGTCAAGGTAACTTTCGATTCTGGTATCCTTTTCCCTACTAATGGTTCTACATTGAGCAGCGCAGCTAAGAATGACTTGGCTAAGTTTGCTGGTGTATTGAAGAGCAATACTGATTGTGAGGTTGCTATTCAGGGTTATACCGATGCAACTGGTAATGATGGTATCAACTTGCCTTTGAGTCAGAAGCGTGCTGATGCTGTTTATAGCTATCTTTCTTCTTGTGGTGTAACACGTAATCAGGTAAAGACTGTTGAGGGATTGGGCTCTTCTAACCCAGTTGTCAACACAACTGCAGCTTGTGCTCAGAACCGTCGTGTAGAGGTTTACCTCTATGCTTCTCAGGCTATGGTTAATGCCGCTAATAACGGAACATTGAAATAATGATACTTAAAAGAATCAGAAATATTCTAAGATGGGTGGTGGTGCTGTTTTTCAGTACCACCATTCTTGCTGTTGTAGTATATCGTTTCTTACCGGTTTATTTTACCCCTCTGATGTTTATCAGATGTTTTCAGCAAGTCGCTGATGGTGAAAGCATTACGTTGCATCATCATTGGGTAAGTATGGGCAAAATCTCTCCTCATATGCCTGTAGCTGTAATGGCCAGCGAGGATGGTCGTTTTCTGAAGCATCATGGTTTTGATTTTAATGCCATCGAGAATGCTGCCAAGAATAATGCCCGTGGAGGTAAGGTTCATGGAGCCTCAACCATCAGTCAGCAGACTGCCAAGAATGTTTTTCTCTGGCCTGGTCGCTCTTGGACCCGTAAGGGCTTTGAGGTGTATTTTACTTTCCTGATAGAAATGATGTGGAGTAAGCAACGTATCATGGAGGTTTATCTCAACAGTATAGAAATGGGCAATGGTATCTATGGCGTAGATGCTGTGGCCGAATACCATTTTAATAAAAAGGCTTCTGATCTTTTCAGAAGTGAATGTGCATTGATAGCGGCAACGCTTCCTAATCCAAGAAAATTTGATTCCCAGAATCCGAGCGCTTATATGAAGAAGCGCCAACGCCAGATAGAGCATGAAATGCGTTTTGTGCCTTCTTTCCCGAAAGAAGGTGAGGATTTTGACCCTTCTACTGCAGTGGGTGGTTATAAGGGTAAATAGTTATAATATTTGAAGTTTATGGATTTATTGAACGACTTGAATGAGGCGCAGCGTCAGGCTGTGGAATATATAGACGGTCCTTCGCTGGTGATTGCCGGTGCTGGATCTGGTAAAACACGTGTTCTTACTTACAAGATTGCTTATCTGTTGGAAATGGGATTGAAACCTTGGAATATCATGGCTTTAACCTTTACCAACAAGGCTGCTCGTGAGATGAGGGAACGTATTGATAGACTGATGGGAGGCGATTTGGCTGCCCATCTGTATATGGGTACATTCCACAGTATCTTTTCACGTATTTTGCGCGCAGAAGCGTCTCATCTTGGCTTCAATAATAATTTCACTATTTATGACGAGACCGATTCTCGCTCCTTGCTCAAGGCTATTGTCAAAGAGATGGGGTTGGATGATAAGATTTACAAGCCAGCTGCCGTACATCATAAGATTTCGATGGCAAAAAACCAGTTGATGGGACCGAATGAATATACTGCCAATGGTGAACTCCTCCAGCGTGATTTGCATGAGAAGATGCCTGAGGTGGGGAAGATTTTTGCTGCTTATGTTCAGCGTTGTAAGCAGGCTAACGCTATGGACTTTGATGATTTGCTTACCCTTACCTTCCAGTTGTTCCGCGATCATGAGGATATCAGAAGGAAATATGCTTACCGCTTTGATTTCATTCTTGTGGATGAGTATCAGGATACCAATCAGGTTCAGATGAATATCGTGATGCAACTTTGTAAGGAAAAACAGCGTGTCTGTGCGGTGGGTGATGATTCGCAGAGTATCTATAGTTTCCGTGGTGCTAATATTGATAATATCCTGAATTTCAGACGCCATTTCGATGATGCCAAACTTTTCAAGCTGGAACAGAACTACCGCTCTACCCAAACTATTGTCAATGCCGCAAACAGTCTGATTAAGCACAATCGTAATCAGATTCCTAAGGATGTGTATAGTGAAAATGCAGAGGGAGAAAAGCTTCTGTACCAGCCTGCCTATAGCGATAAGGAGGAGGCTTTAATCGTTAGCAAGGATATCAAGCGATTCAAGCGCATGGATGACTGCGAGTATAGTGATTTTGCCATCCTTTACCGCACGAATGCGCAGAGCCGTAGTTTTGAGGAAGAATTTCGTAAGCAGGGTATCCCTTACCGCATTTATGGTGGATTGAGTTTCTATCAGCGCAAGGAAATCAAGGATATCATTGCTTATTTCCGTCTGGTGGCTAATCCTGATGATGAGGAGGCTTTCAAGCGTATCATCAATTATCCTACTCGCGGTATTGGTGCTACTACTGTCAATAAGGTGATTGATTGTGCCCGCAGCCAGGAGGTCAGTTTGTGGGAAATCATTTCTTCTCCCGAACATTATGGATTAGCTGTCAACAAGGGTACGCTTACTAAGTTGGATAAATTCCGTCTTCTTATCAGTAGCTTTATTGAACGAGCTAATCAGGTGGATGTCTATGAACTTGGTGAGACTATTATCATGGAAAGTGGTATTAGTGCAGAAATCTTTAATGGAGGTAAGGATGCAGACAATATTGCCCGTCAGGAAAACTTGGAGGAGTTCTTGAGTGGTATGCAGACGTTTGTGGAGGAACGCAAGGAAGAGGATAGGGCAGAAGAGATATTTCTGACTGATTATCTGCAGGATGTAGCCCTGTTGACCGACCTGGATAGTAAGGGAGATGATGATGCTCCCCGTGTTTCTCTGATGACTGTTCATGCTGCCAAGGGTCTGGAATTCCCAACCGTCTTTGTTGTCGGTCTGGAGGAAAATATTTTCCCAAGTCCTATTTCTGCAGTTTCTTTACGTGAACTTGAGGAAGAACGTCGTCTGCTTTATGTGGCTATTACACGTGCAGAGAAGCGCTGTGTCCTGACCAATGCCAAAAACCGTTTCCGCTATGGAAAGATGGAGTTTGATAATCCAAGCCGTTTCATTGATGAGATTGATTCTCGATTGGTTCAGGCTGAAGGTGAATCGAGTGGAATGGATAGTGGTTATGGCGGAAGAATGCCCTGGGATCGGGATAATTATTCCAGAACCCGCAGGTCAAGATGGGAGCAGGATGATGACGAACCGGAGTATCTGAGAGGTCAACGTAGACAGAAATCTGTGGTATCCCAATTTATGCCGGATCCAAAGCCATCATTCAGTTCTCAGGGCTATAAGTCTGAACCGAAATCTGCCCCTCGTTCTAACAGTTATAGATCTGAACCGAAATCTTCGTCACTCAATGAAGGAAACTTTAAGTCTGTAAGAGCCGTAAATGCTGCTCGCAGGATTATGGGGAAGGATACACCTGTTTCCGGAACGAATTCTTCTTTTGGAGGATTACAGGAAGGAGTCAAGATAGAACACCAGCGTTTTGGTGTGGGAACTGTGGTGAAATTAGAAGGTTCTGGAGAGAATGCAAAGGCTACCGTAGAATTTGTTAATTCTGGTCGTAAGCAACTCTTGTTGAAGTTTGCTAAGTTTACTGTTGTCAGTTGAAATGAGTTGATGTTCTTATTAAAAAAGCGAAAGAAATAAGATTCTCATCCTATTTCTTTCGCTTTTTAATATGATAGAGTTTATTAAAACTACGTCATTTATAGAGCCTCATCCTCTGGTTTCTCAGGAATAGCCCTTCCGCCTTTAATCACAGGAAAACGTTTTTTCTTGCGAAGCCATGCAGCTTTTCGCTTTTCGTAGTCCTCCCGATGACGCTCCAGGAAATTGTCTTCCATCTTGATTAATTCTCTTTAAACTTGCTATAGATGACTTTGATCTGAATAGGTCCTGCGGGAACACGCTTGCCATCTTTGGTCTCATATACATCAGTTCCCTTTACCAGTCTGGTAGAGGTCAAACTCATACAGTGTGTCATCTTACTGATAACGGTAGATGAGTTCTCTGTTACTGTAGTAATGGTGATAGGTACGAGTACCGCCTTGTTCCAATTCTCGCTCTTACCCTTGTTCTTATACATGGCAGTAATCAAGTTACTGATATTGCTGAACGTATAAGTGTTCTTATTGATGGTATTGTATGTAGCGTAGAAGGATGTTCTATTGTCTATGATATCACCATTCTCAAAGAAAGACTTCAGACTGTCTTTAGGCAGTAAGAGAACCGTCTGTGGAGTATCAAAATTATATGCATTGTTTTCATCCACATTGTTGATTCTTGGGAACATAACCGTTGCTGTATTCAGCGTATCCTTCTCATGACCTCTGATGATATCTTCTACAGGGAGAGTAACCTCCGTGAAGATGCCCGCAGGGGACTTCAAATATGTGCAACTTTCATCTGTAGCCAATTCGTTGATTCTATCCTGGTCATTGGTGATTCTATTCGTCTGAAGAACCTCTTCTGTACCATCAAATCGGTTGAAACCGGATGAAACAACAGTACTGTCTGTTACACCATCAGAAGCCTTGATGGTCTTCTTTCGGGTCCAGTAGAACTGGAGCTCAGTATTCCAGATGTCAGCTACGTTACCGATACCGCCTTCATGCTTGATGTAGAAACCAGGACAGATATTCTTCATGAACTCATAATTGCTCTTGAAGTATTCTGGATGCTTCTCGTAGTTCTGCATGATGTATGTACCATAGTTGTCATACTGTACCCCATTTTTCGTAAAAGGCTTGTTGAAATAAATCTTGAAATAGCCCTTTGATTTGGATAGGGTATATGTAGCGCTGGAATGCAAATTGTCCTTGCTCACATATCCTTCAGCCATCGGGTCGTAATCAGAATAGTAATTTCTGTCCTCAGGCATCGCTTTGGTCATTTCGTATGCAGTAACCTTCATCGGTGCGAGGGTGTCTCCGTATGTGCTCTGATAGCTCACGAGGAGGAAGCAGGAATCAGCTTTGAGTACACCATTGTTGGCATCCTTGATATATTTTAGAGTATCGATGTCGAATGAAGAAAGCGGAGCTAACTGAGCCATATAGTCGGCTGTCAGATAAGCTTTTGTTTCTGGATCCTTTACTTTACCAATAATACCATTATTTGTTTTACTTAAAACGGACCCTGCAGCCAATGAATTGGTAATTACATTGTATGTCGCATCCGTAACGGTGAGTTTATCCACATTATTAGTGATAGACGAACCAATCATGTCGGTAGTGTCATCACAGGCAACCATGGAAAAGGCTGCCATTATCAATGCTGTATATTTGAAAAACTTCATTTTTAATTTTGTTTTTTAAAACCCCTTTACAGGGAACAGAATATTGCAGAATAAACTTTTATTCTTCGTCAGGACAAACCTCATTGATGAAGTTTGTATATGGTTCTTCGAAGTCGTTGCCAGTGAATCCCAGCATAGGCTTTTCTTTCTCCTTGGCATATTCCAGAAGGATAGGGTTTACGCCCTCTTCACCTTCTACCACACCATCTGAATAGTCGATGGCCAGTTTGCCGAGTTCTACGAAGTCAAAGTCGTTCTTGTAACCATCCAGAAGTTCTGCTTTCGCATCGCGGAAATCTACGCACTGCTTAAAGTTGGTGCCTAACTCTCCCTTCAGTTCGTTGTTGTAAAGAGAGATGATAACCTTGGAGTTTGCGAATGAAGGTTCTTCTGCGTAGGCAGTTTTGATATAGAGAGGTACCACAGCACTCATCCATCCCTGACAAACGATTACATCAGGCTGCCAACGTAGTTTCTTGACAGTCTCCAATACGCCTCTTGCATAGAAAATAGCGCGCTCACCATTATCGGTGTATTCCACGCCATTTTCGTCCGCACCCATTTGGCGGTTGTTGAAGTAATCATCGTTGTCGATGAAATAGATTTGCTGACGGGTTGTCGGAATAGAGGCAACCTTGATAATCAGTGGATGATCCGTATCGTCGATAATGAGATTCATGCCAGAAAGGCGAATAACCTCATGTAGTTGACCACGTCGCTCATTGATGATGCCCCATTTTGGCATGAATGTTCGAATTTCGAAACTTGCCTCCTGCATTTTCTGAGGCAACTCTCTTCCCATGACCGACATGCGGCTTTCAGCTACGTATGGATTAATCTCCTGATTGATGAATAATACTTTCTTTGCCATAATTATTAATTTATTCTTCTCGAATTAGGTGCAAAGTTACAAAAAAAAGTTGAAATTAGCGAAAAAATTAGGGAAAACAAAGAAATCAATGCCCTAAAAGGCATATTTTTATGATATTTTTTTGTTATTTCAGAAATTAGTTGTTATTTTGCACCCTGAAAACAGATTTAAACGATGAAAGTATTCAATAAGATTGTTGACCTCCAGAATGAACTTTTCGATGTTCGCAAGGAGGGAAAGGAAATCGGCTTAGTGCCAACTATGGGTGCGCTTCATGAGGGTCATGCCTCTTTGGTTAAGCGTAGTGTTAAGGAAAACGGTGTTACTGTGGTATCAGTTTTCTTGAATCCTACTCAGTTTAATGATCAGGGTGACCTGGATCGCTATCCTCGTACACTCGATGCTGACTGCAAGCTTCTTGAGGCTTGTGGTGCTGATTATGTATTTGCTCCATCAGTTGAGGAAATGTATCCAATCCCTGATGAGCGCCATTTTGAGTTTCCACCGGTTTCTACCGTCATGGAGGGCGCTAAGCGTCCGGGACATTTCAATGGCGTATGCCAGGTAGTTAGCCGTTTGTTCTATATCGTTCGTCCTACTCGTGCTTATTTCGGTGAGAAGGATTGGCAGCAAATTGCAGTCATCAAGCAACTCGTCAAGTACATCGGTAGTGATGTCAAAATCGTAGAGTGTCCTATCATTCGTGATGAGGATGGTCTTGCGAAGAGTAGTAGAAATACCTTGCTCTCTGCTGATGAGCGTGCTATTGCTCCTTCTATCTTCAAGGCTCTCAAGGCGAGTGTTGAGTTCGCAATGACTCATACTGTCAAGGAAACTCACGACAAGGTGGTTGAGGATATCAATGCCGTGGATGGTCTTGAAGTGGAGTATTTCGAGATTGTGGATGGTGATACCTTGCAGGATGCTGCTTCATGGGATGACTCTGCCTATATTGTAGGTTGTATTACGGTGTATTGCGGAAAGACCCCTATACGCCTGATCGACCATATCAAGTACAAGGGGTAATCCTGGCGATAGAAACAGTATTATGTAGCTCTATATAATTTAGTCAGTTTGATAAAGATAAACGAATCGAGATATGCAAATCGAAGTATTGAAGAGTAAACTCCATTGCGTGACTGTTACGGAAGCCAATCTCAACTACATGGGAAGTATTACCATCGATGAGGATCTGATGGATGCTGCCGGACTGATTGCTGGAGAAAAAGTTCAGATTGTAGATAATAATAATGGCGAACGCTTGGAAACCTACATCATCAAGGGTGAGCGTGGCAGTGGTTGCATCTGTTTGAACGGTGCTGCTGCCCGCAAGGTTCAGGTGGGTGATACGGTTATCATCATTGCCTATGCCATCATGGACTTTGAGGAGGCTAAGACCTTCAAGCCTACCGTGGTTTTCCCGAAAGAGGGGAATAAGGTTTAAATATCGTATGATGATATAGAATTGTATAAAGAATGATAATCTCGTATGATAATCATAAAGAATATGCGTTCCTGTGGATAGATGAATCCGTAGGAACGCATATTTGTTTTGTGACTTTAGTTATTTGGTTTAAGGCTCTTTTGAAGTTTGTTTAAGGCTCTTTTGGAGTTGGATTAAGCCTTACGTAACGTTTATCTAAGCCTTAAACCAACTCCAAAAGTGTAAAACGTATTATAATATACATATATTTCTGTACGATAGCAAGTGCTTTCTAAAGTAACTCGAATGGTTTGGAGTTATTCAGAGCATAACTTGCTATCGTCAGACATTTCGTTCTGTTACGGATAGATCTCGATATGGCTGCTGCCGGAGTTGCCATTCTTGATAATTCTTATCTGGGTGGTGATGCGCTCGCTCATCGTGTCGGTATGACTGATGACGCCCACCTTCTTGCCTTGCGAACTTTGCAGCATGGCGAGGGAATCGATGACGGTGGCTAAGGTATCGGGGTCGAGGGTTCCAAAGCCTTCGTCGATGAACAGGTTCTCGAAGGAGATGTTACGGGAGGATAATGCTGACAGACCCAGGGCGAGACCGAGACTCACGATGAAGGTTTCGCCACCTGATAGGGAGGTGGTGTCTCGGATATCGTCGGCACGGTCATGGTCGATGACTCGGATGCCCAAGGAATGTTTTACCTGCTGCAGTTCGTAGCGGCTGTTGAACTTTCTGATTTCCTGGTTGGCATGAGTTATCAGGAAACTGAGCGTATAGCATTGGGCTATCTTGCGCAGCGTCTTTCCGTCTGCTCCGATGGCATCCGTAATGGCTGTCCAGTCGTCCTTTTCCTGCGTTACGTGCTTCAGAGCCTCAGCCTTGTCACCCAACTGCTTCACGGCTTCCTGATGGTTCTGCATCCTGGCGTTGGCAGCAATCAATTCGTTGCGCTGGCTTCTTTCCTGATACTCCTGCTGAATGGCTAAGAGAGCATCACGGGTTTGGGCTGGCTGATGTTCCAAGTGTTGCTGATGTGCCTTTTCTGCACTCTGGTAAAGGGCGGTCGTTGAGGCTACGGCTTTCTCCTTTTCGTCCTTTTCCCGTCGGATAGCATTCCAGTCTTCGGCAGAGTGAAGCATCTCCCGGATAGTATTTCGTTCGATAAATCGTGGTTCGATGCTCTTTTCTTCAAGCTGCTTGTTATATTCCTCAATCCAAAGGTCGAGTTCCTTTTCCTTCGCTTGCAGATTCTCTTTCATCGTCTTGTTCTGAGACAGCATGGTTTGATGCGAACCTTTACTGTTGGCGAGTTCTGCCTTCAGTTTGTTGATATTCTCGTTCTGGTCATCTGCTGCTTTTGTTGCTTCGTCCTTAGCTGCAGTCAGTCTTTGTTCTGCCGCATCAGGCTCTTCTCCATTCAGAATCTGCTGGTATTGCGCCTGACATTCCTCCATTTCTTTCTTGGTGTTATTCCACGCTTGAAGAGCTTTCTCGTAAGCTTCTTTCTTGTTCTTTTCTTGTGAAAAGAGATTTGTGGTAAGTGCTTTGTGTTCAGCCAGTTTTGTGGCGCAGATTGAAGTGCTTTCTTGAGCGTTATTCAGTATCGTTGAAGCCTTGCTTTCATACGCAACTTCATCCTTTACAGCCTTATCCTTGAGTTGGGTCAGCCGTTCTGTCTCTTTCTGAATCTTGTTAAACAGGCTCAGTTTGCTGCTCGCATCTTTTGCCTTGTTCTCATAGATAGGCAAGAGCGATTTCAGTTCTGCCTCTTCCTTTGGAATCTTTGGATACTGGGCGATGAGCGCCTTCCATTCCTCTTCGTAAGTTGCGATTTCTCCCGACAGCTTTTCCTGTTGTTTCTGGAGCGTCTGTACTTCGCCGTCGTTCTGTTTTCTTTCGCCGGAAAGGTCTTTCTCCTGTTTCTGCTGCAGTTTCAGCAGATCCTCTTTTGCTTTCATAAGTTTCGAGAGTTCCGTGGTGGCTTCCTCAAACTGTCTGTTGTCGGTATGATAAGGATGGGTCGTGCTGCCGCAGAGCGGACAAGGCTTGCCTTCGGTCAGGTTGGCACGATGAATCTCCCATTTCTCGCTCACCATGAGGGTATAGGCATTTCTCAGCGTTAGGTTCTCTTTCTCCAAAGCCTCGATGGTCAACTTGCCCAGCGCTTCATCTATCTTCACATTTCTCTTGCCCAAGAACTGGATTCGCTCCTCATTCTTCTGCTTTTCAGTTGTGGCAGAGTCGAGATGAGCTACTACCTTGATGGCTTGCTGGACATCTTGCAGTTTCTTTTCGGCTGCCGACTTTTGGGTCTGCAGTTCCTCTATATTTTGTCCGGCAGTCTTGCTCTTTTCCGTCTTCCAAGCCTGTTCTGCGGCTTGCGTCGCTTCGTGCAGAACCTGTTTCTGCTTGGCAATCTCTTCCTTGGTCGTTTTGAGGGCAAGGTTAGCTTTCTCTGTTTCTGCTTCCCATTTTTGGATGTTTCGGGCGTTTTCCTCCACATCTCTTTGGGCAGTTAGATTCTCTTTCTGTGCCAACTCCAATGCCTCTTTCTTTTCTTTCAGATTCGGCATTGCCGCTTCCATTTTTGTTTTCAGTGCCCTTGCTTCAGCGATAACCGGCATGGCCTTTTCGAGTTGCTCCTGTGCCTTGCTGACTGCTTCCTTCAGACTGGCGAGAGTTTTCTCGCTTTCGCTAATGTCAGACTCTTGGCTTTTGATGGCAGCTTCCGATTTCAGGATTTCTTCTTCCTGATTGTGGATGCTTTGTATCTGTCGCTCAACTTCCTGTAACAGGTTGACGGCTGGTTGTACTTCATCGTGCAACTGGAGACGGATAATCTGGGCTTGTATGTCTTTGATAGCGTTTGCAGCCTGCTCCATATCTGCTTGATAGATAGCTATTTGCTTCGTTTGCTTATCGTTTTCCTCATACCATTGTAGGTTTTCTGAGATGGCCTTCAACTGGCTGTCGAGTTCCTTCTCTGCCTTTTCCAAAAGGGTGATTTCCTCTTGCAGTTGGGCGAGTTCTTCGTCATTCAGCAGGTTCTGTTTTACTGCTTCCACTGATGCTGCCATCTGGTTGTAGGCATCCACCGCCTGGTCTTTTGCTTTCTTGATTTCTGTAGCGATATTCGTATAAGTTTCCTCACATCCGATGAGTTTCTCCAGAAGTTCGTAGCGCTCGTTTTCCTTTGCAGTCAGGAAGTTGGCAAACGAACCTTGTGCGATGAGCACGGTGCGGAGAAACTGGTCGTAGTCGAGACCGATGATGTTCGGCAATTCGTTCCAGTCGGCTATTTCTTCTGTCAGTTGTTCTCCGTTTCTTGTGATTTTATAGAGAGAAGTCTTGGCATTTTCATAGCGTACTCTTTGGAATCTGACGTGCCATTCTGCGCGGTAGATACTGCCGTTGTTGGCAAGGAAGGTGAGTTTACTGTAACCCTCTTTCTTGCCACGGGTCAGTATGTTTCGACTATCTGTAGGAGCTAACCGGTTGTTTTCATTAGCATCAGCTTCTCCGAAAATCTCTATGTTCTGATTCTTGTCGCCTTTCTTTCTTGGGTAGCGAGGGGCGCGGTTGTAGAGGGCAAGGCAGATGGCGTCGAGTAGGGTGGATTTGCCACTTCCCGTCGGACCTACGATGCTGAAGATGGTGCTCTCGCCTAAGGCACCTTCTTCAAAGTTGATGACCTCGCCTCCCTGTTTGTCAAGCGAAGCGAGGTTGAGTATTTCGAGTTGTAGGAATTTCATAATGATGATGTCGTTAATAAATCGGATAACATTTTCTCCTGTCTTTCGTTCATCGGAGCGTTGTGCTTGATGGCAAAGGTCTCCTTCAAAGTATCAAGTGGCGGTCGGTTGACGATGTCCTCGATGCTGGTGATTTGCTGGGAACCTTGGATGGTGGAGAGGTCTAACTGCGGGATGATGCGCTGGATTTTGCAGAGTACGGCATCCTTCTCATTGACGAGATTCTCCAGTTCCTTGATGTCATCGTTGGAAAGCTTCTCCTGTTTCACCTTCAGCATTACGTAGTCGAAATGGTCGCTCAGTTCGCCATTCATCCTTTCTGAAAGTTCTGAATGGATGAGTTTCTGCCATTTCTTGATGGTGAGTTCCTCCTCGTTTTCAGGCAGAATGCGAAGGGAGTGCTGAGGCTTGTATTCCAGGAAATCTACTTTTATATCCTTGCTCATGTTTTTGCTGTTTTCCTTTTCTTTTTCTTCTTCTTCCTTCATTCCATCTTTATTTTCCTTCATTTCATCTTCTTTCTTCTTCACTTCCATTTCCTCCTTTTCTCCCTTGTCACATCCGATGGTGATGAGGTCGATGCCGTGAGTGTAGTCTTTCTCGGCGAACGACATTGGAAGAATACTACCCGTATATCTTGCCCAGTCGGTGTTCCAGATATGTTGTCTCTTGTGGATATGCCCGCAAGTCATGTAGTCAGGATGATCGTTCCATCCTTCCAAATCCACTTCCTCCTGTCCGCCGATGATGATTTTCTCGCTCGCATCCTTTTTGGCTATGTCCGAACCCTTGGCATACATGTGGGCCATCATGATGCACTTTCTGCCCGGGTATTTCTTTCGTGCTTCAGCAGTCAGTTCTCTCAGGAAGGCGTTGACTCCTTGCGAATAACAGGCGTTCTGCACCACATCACTCCGAAGGAAAGGTACGGCGAGGATGATGACTTCTTCTCCTTCCTCGTTGGTTACGGGGATGATGAGATCGTCGTAGGAATAGAGCCAATGTCCGCCGGTTTTATTATCGTCTTCGCTTTCTCCCTGCTGCCAGATTTTCCTTACATTTCCTCTGATTTCTACATGGTGTCTGGCAAGGAGTGGGCGGGGAGCCTCCAGTCGGCTGGCGGAATCGTGGTTGCCAGCGGTGATGATAATCTGCATGTTCGGGCACAGATGGGTGGCATCGGCAAGAAACTCGTAATAAACGGTCTGTGCCGCTGCCGATGGATTTCCATTGTCGAAGATGTCTCCTGCGACGAGGAGTGCATCGGGCTTTTGTTCAGCGATTTGCACTAAGAGCCATTGCAGGAAGTGCTTGTGTTCAGGCAGTCGGTCGTTGCCGTGAAACAGGTTGCCCAAGTGCCAGTCGCTGGTTGCTAATATCTTCATACTCATAGGGGTTGTGTTATCTTTGTCTTTTTCTTTGTTTCAAGTTTACAATCGTTTTTTCCTCCGTTCCAAGATTGCAATCCTTGAACTCGGAAATGCAATCTGACCACAAAGTTAGCATAATTCTTTGGGATAAGCAAGGAAAAATACCCTAAAAATGAAGAAAAATGACTGGAAAAGTGAAGATATTTGGGTAAACTATTGTTTTCTTCCTGATAATGTTGTATCTTTGCCTAATAGAAATCTTCGTTCAAAGACGTTGAATGTCGGTTCAACGACTCTGAACGGCGGTTCAACGACTTTGAATGTCGGTTCGACGTCTTTGAACGGAGATTTCTCTTAGGATGAGATACTTTTATTCCTAAGTAGGAAGATCCTGTTACTTAGTAGAGATCATATCTCTCAGAGATAGAAGGACCGATTAAGTGAGAAAACTAACAATCTAAATAAGAAAGGAAAAGAAATGGCAAAGTACAAATTGCAGGAAATGAGTGATATGCGTGATGAAGGCAAGCGCAGAGTTTATCCCAAGATGGTGCCCTATCGCACGCTTTCCAGAAAGGAATTCGTCGAACAGATGCAGAGTTATCATCGTGACCTTTCTCAGGGCACTATCGAAGCGGTTCTGACAGATGTGGAAGACGTGTTGGTCCGTATGCTCTCTATGGGTTATAATGTGAATCTCGAAGGCTTGGGCACCTTCTCCTTGTCCCTTGGTTTTGAGGATGACAAGCCTACGGAGATGCAGACAGATGACGACATGATGAAATATCGCAAGGTAGGGGTGAAGAACGTCAACTTCAATTCATCTCCTGAGTTTGTGAAGGCTGTAAAGATGGAGACCGACTGTGATTTGGAACGAGTGATGAGTGGTGTGAAGGTTATCCGCAAGCAACTTTATTCCAAGGAAGAGCGCATTGCCCGTGCCTTATCGGTATTGGAAAAGAACGCAGCTATCACTCTCGGTGATTATGCCTACATCAACGATATGAGCCGCACCGCCGCTTCCCTCGAATTGAAGGAGATAACCCAAGACCCGCATCACCTATCCGCTCGATTGGAAGAGGAAGCCACAAGGTTTGGGTGAAGAGGAAAGAATAAATTAAATGGTTCTTTATAATTTATTGGGATTTGCAAGAAACTTTCCGATTTTCTTGCAAATCCCAATTCTTTTTCGTACTTTTGCAATCGTCTTGCTGTGGATGGTTGGCGATGAGTCGCTGGCTAGGTAAAAATCCATGGCTTGGCCTATCATAATTAAGAAAGACGTGTACTACGTTTTCTTCTGATCTTTCGAAACCTAGGAAATTTCAAAAGTTACACTCAGATGAAGACAGCGGTAGGCGCCTTCGCTTTATTTGTGTATGTACACAGGCATAGGTGTGCCCTTTCCATTCGTTTGGATAGGGTACATTCTGTGCTATTATATATGCAAGTTTGGCGTAGGTTTCTGTTGCTTCTTATCCTTGGTGTATAAGGTTTTCCTAGGACCTCGAAAGGCAAGGGTAATGCGAGTGATAGATTCCCTACGCCATTTCTGTTTTGGTAGTAACCATACAAACTAACAAGAATGTTTCTGCTTGGGGGAATGGCGGAAGTGCCGATAGCCTAAGGAGATACAGACCGATGAGCACTAAGTTTTTCAATAATACTCCAGATAATTCCCTGTTCGAGAAGTTCAAGGGAATAGCCCACAACATGCTTGATTTTCATACCTTTCAGGCAGTAGTAGGATATTTCCGAAGTTCGGGCTATTTCAAACTTCGTGAGGAATTTGAACAGGTCAAAAAGATACAGATATTGGTAGGTATCAATATCGACAACATATTCCGTAAGCAATCCAAACTCTTTTTCGGACAGATTGATGAACAAGCCGTCATCGATGCCTATTCTCACGATTTCGTTGAAGAAGTGAAGAATGCAGGCTATGATGAGCAGACGGAGAGAGGTATCCTCCAGTTTTGCCAGGACATCATCGACAAAAAACTGGAGATGCGTATCCATCGCAGCAAGAACCTCCATGCCAAATTCTATCTTCTTCTCCCGGAAAACCATAATCCAAACTCTGATGGCTGGGTTATCATGGGGTCCTCTAATCTATCCGATTCCGGTATGGGAACCGTGCCTGGCAACCGGTATGAGTTGAACGTGGCGATGAAAGATTATGATGATGTGGCATATTGCAAGCAGGAATTTGAGCAGCTTTGGGAGCAGGCCGTTCCTCTGAATCTGCAAGACATCGAACAGATGAAGGCGAAGACTCATCTTGCCCAGTTGCCTACACCATACGAACTCTATATGAAGGTGCTGATAGATACTTTCGGTTCGCAGGTGGAGGATGACTTTACGATGGAAATGCCTGAGGGAGTGAAGGATATCCGTTATCAGCACGATGCCGTGATTCAGGGTTATCAGATGCTGATGCAGCACAATGGCTTTTTTCTTGCCGATGTGGTGGGTTTGGGTAAAACCATTGTTGCCACAATGATTGCCAAGCGATTTGTTGAAGCAAATGGAAGATACACCAATATCCTGGTGGTTTATCCGCCAGCCTTGGAAAAGAACTGGACTGATACCTTCAAGCTTTTCGGCATCAAGCGCTACGCCCAGTTTGTGAGCAATGGCAGTCTGAATAAAATCATAGAGGGCGAAGGCAACTTCCGTGAAAAGGGAGAGTATGACCTGGTGATTGTAGATGAGGCGCATAACTTCCGTGGAGCCACCGCTGGCAGATACGATGATTTGCAGTTAATCTGCAAGACTCCTCGCATGAACGAAGGTTTGGTAAAGGGCCATCACAAGAAGGTGATGCTGCTTTCGGCTACTCCGCTCAACAATCGTCCAACCGATCTTCTGAATCTCTTGCTTCTCTTCCAGAATGCCCGCTATTCCACCATCGAAGGCATCCAGAATCTGCCTGTAACCTTCTCTCCATGGATAGAAGAATATGATAAACTGATGCGTGAGCGTAAGTTAGACAAGCATAACGAAAGAAATGCAGAATTTGCCAAGCGTACCGATGACCTCTACGAGAAGATAAGAATGCAAGTGATTGATAAGGTGACGGTTAGACGAACCCGAAACAATATCAAGAATGTGCCTGCCTACAAGAAAGACTTGGATGACCAGCACATTGTATTCCCGGATATTCTGCCTCCTAACGAATTGGTATATGAATTAAATGGCGGTTTGAACGATCTCTTCTATAGTACGATGGCGATTCTTACCGATACGCCTCATCCCGAAGATAATCCCACAGGCAAGGGCTTGCACTATGCTCGCTATCGTGCCGTGGAGTTCTTGCAGGGCGAGGCGCGCAAGAAGTATCCTACTGCCCTTCATATTTCCACCATGCTGACAGGTATCTATCGTGTTCACATGGTCAAGCGATTGGAGAGTAGTTTTTACGCCTTCCGCCGTTCGCTCCACACCTTCCTCCGCATTACCGAGGATATGATCAGGATGTTTGACCAGAACAAGGTGATTATCGCTCCCGATATCAACGTGAAGGATAAGCAAGCCAAGGGATGGGAGTTGGATCGCATCATAGAATATGCCGTAGAAAAAGGCTTGAAAGAGGAAGATACAGTCTTTAAAGACGAGGATTTCAGCGAGCGGTTCCTGGAGATGCTGAAAGAAGATGCTGAGAATTTGAAGGAGCTTTGCAGAAAATGGGATGAGATAAGCGAAGACCCTAAGCTGGAACTGTTTATCGATAAACTGGAGCATGAATTCTTTGATAAGGAGATAAATCCTACAGGCAAACTGGTCATCTTCTCAGAGAGCGTAGATACCGTGAATTATCTGACGGAGCAGTTGCAGAATCGTCTGCATCGTCATGACATTCTGGATGTCTGTGCCAGCAATCGTACCAACAGGCAGGAACTTCTCCGCAAGTGCTTTGATGCCAACTATGCCGAGCAATCGGATGAATTCAACATCGTGATTACTTCTGATGTGCTTGCCGAAGGTGTCAATCTGCATCGCGCCAATGTTATCATCAACTATGATTCGCCATGGAATGCTACCCGATTGATGCAGCGCATCGGTCGTGTCAATCGTATCGGTTCGGTGGCAGACAAGATATACAACTACATGTTCTATCCGTCGATGCAGGGCAACCAGGAGATTCATCTCTATAGCAACGCCCTCATCAAGTTGCAGGGCTTCCATTCAGCCTTTGGCGAGGATACACAGATTTACTCTAAAGAGGAAATCGTGAAAGAGTTCCAGATGTTCAATCCTGATATTCAGGATGCTGTGGATAGAAACCTGAAGTTCCTGGAAGAAGCCCGTGAGCTTTATCGCACCCATCGCAAGCTCTACAACCGCATCAAGGCTTTGCCGATGAAGAGCCGAACGGTGAGGGAAATCGAAAAACATTCTCATTCCACCATCGTCTATCTTTTTTCGCCTCAGAAGGTGGAGTATTATTGGGTTAAGGCTGACGGCAAGGCTTTGTCTATCCCATTCTTGGATGCGATGGACATCATGAAAGCTGAGATGGAGGAGAAGCCGGGTGACTTTACGAAGGTAATGGATTTCCATTACGACCAGGTGAAGTTAGCATTGGAATCCTACCGGAAGGTGGTGAGAAAAGTGGTGGATGCCGAAAGCATGGAGAACAGGAAGAAAGATAAATCGACCAATGCCGTGCTGAGCATTCTCCGTACGATGAATCGAGCCTTGAATGCTGTGGATGCGGAGAAGACTGTGGCGCAAATCAAGAAGCTGGAGCAGATAGTGGAACTGGGTGTCTTCACCGGACTCAATTCAAGCATCAACAGTTTCAATCGCCAGGTAAAGAAGCAGAAACCATCCAGCGAAGAACTCATAACGCAAATCATAGACAAGATAGATGAACTCTTTGATCGCTACAACATTCCGCTGGATACCGACGAGGAAAGAAACGAGGAAATCTTGGAACCGCAGATTGTGGTATCTGAGTCATTCATCTAAGTCTCTCTATATAATTAAGGTGTAAGGACAGAAAAACAAAGATAGTTATGGCAACATATAATAAAGAAACATTTAAGCGACTCTTTCAGTCGAAGTTCAATCTTTCAAAGTGGCAGATGTTGCTGCAGGATTACTTTCATGCCGACAAGGTGCGTGTGAGTCCTGAGGTTTTGGACGAGGATGCCGAAGACCGCAAGGGATATTTCCTGGGCAGCATGACAACGCAAGATAATTATGAGTTAGGATTCTTCTATTATGAAATGGAGGATGGTTCGGTGCTGCGCCGCAAGGTGGGGCTTCGTAACCTGATTCGTCCTTATCTGGGCTTTGGATTTGATGCAGCCTTGGCGGTATTTAATGATGGAACCAACTGGCGCCTGTCTTTGATTTGCGACTTGAAGGAAGATGCTACCAGCACCAAGCGATTCACCTATGTGTTTGGTGATGAGAAGGCTTTTTATAAGACTCCTATACTTCGTTTTGAAAGTTTACGGACAAAAGCCAATGAGTTTCTTGAAATCAAGAAAGCCTTCTCTGTTGAGGCTCTTTCTGATGATTTCTTTGATGAATACCGTAAACAGTATGCTGAGTTTGTAAAATTCCTCACAGGTAAGGAATATGTGAAGAAGGGAAACAAATGGGTGGAGCAGGAAACTGGAGAACCAGATGTTCAATACTTTACATCCTTTAAGGAAGATGATAAGTTAGTGCGTGATTATATCAAGAAAATGATGGGTCGCATCGTGTTCCTTTATTTCCTGCAGAGTAAGGGATGGCTTGCTGGCAATCTACATTATATGCACGATTTGTTCTATGATGCCTCTGATGAAATAAAGGGAGATTTTCTGGACAAGGTTCTTGAACCAATGTTCTTTGGCTTGCTCAATACCAAGCAAGAGGACCGGAGTAGTGCGCCTTTGGTTAACGGAGTAGGGGTGAAGTATATTCCGAATGCCGATGAAATTCCTTATCTTAATGGTGGTCTCTTCCAGCAGGAGAAGATCGATGAAGTAGATTCAGTTTTCCCTGCCGGAATGTTCCAGTCGCTTTTCGATTTCTTTGATAGTTACAACTTTACGATTGATGAGAACGATCCGAATGATGCCGAGGTGGGAGTTGATCCGGAGATGCTTGGCAAGATTTTCGAGAATCTTTTGGAGGATAACAAGGACAAGGGAGCCTTCTATACCCCAAAGGAAATCGTTCGTTACATGTGTCAGGAGTCGTTGACGGCGTATCTGCAAACTGGCATAGATGATGCAGAGGTTAAGGAACATATTGCTAACTTTGTGAAAACGAATGATGTGGAGGAACTGGGTGGAGCTTCTTCTGAACTTGCCATGTCTATCGACCAGAAGTTGATAGACGTGAAGATTTGTGACCCTGCCATCGGTTCGGGAGCCTTCCCTATGGGTTTACTCCGTGAACTCTATGCATGCCGCAAGTCTATCGAAATCTTCGAGGAGGATAATGCTGCCGACATCAAGCGCCACATCATTCAGAACAACATTTATGGTGTTGATATTGAGAAGGGAGCCGTAGATATCGCCCGTCTCCGTTTCTGGCTTGCTCTTATCATCGATGAAAAGGAACCGATGCCATTGCCTAATCTCGACTTTAAGATTATGCAGGGCAACTCGTTGCTGGAGAGTTATAAAGGGGTGGATTTGGATGTTACTTCCAAGAAGTTGAAGACAGGTAAGGATACCAAGAAAACTCGTGGTGTTCTCTCGTTGGGTTTTGAGGAAACTGATGTTCAGAAGACCATTCAGGATTTGGTAAAATCATATTTTAGTATCACCGACCATACTAAGCGTGCTCAGCGTCGCCAGCAGATAGATAAGTATGTGAAGGATTACATCAAGGTTTGTGCCGAGGGAAATCATGAGGTGCAGGATGCTGTAGATGAATTGGAGATTCCAAACGACCAGTTCTTCCTTTGGCATACATATTTTGCGGATGTATTCGAGCAGGGTGGATTTGATATTGTGATTGGTAATCCACCGTATTTGCGTATTCAAGGAATAATGGATTCTGCTCCTGAACTAGCAAAACTTTATTCTCTGAATTTTAGAGCAGCCACAGGCTCATATGATTTGTATGTCTGTTTCGTAGAACAGGCTTTTTCTTTGATAAAACAGACAGGTATCGTAAATTATATTATGCCTGTAAAATGGACGAATGCTTCTTTTGGTAAAGGATTAAGAAAGATAATATCTTTAAATAATGCAGTTTCAAAAATAATTAATTTTGGAGCATACCAAGTATTTAATGCTTCTACCTATACAGCTTTACAATGGTTTAGATTCTCATCTAAAGTTTTATTGTATAAAGAATTAGATAGGAATCTTAGTACAAATAATGAATTAGGAGAGTATTTGAATTCTTTAGACGATGATAGTATGTCAAATATTGATAGTACTAAATTGAGTGATAATTCATGGGTCCTAGTTTCCGGTATAGTTAATTCATTGCTAACGAAATTGGAAAAGCAACCCAGAAGAGTTGCTGATATATTTGATAAAATCTATCAAGGTTTGGCAACGGGAAAAGATGACGTATATTTTCTTAGAAACTGCGTTGAGCAAGAGATGAGTATTACAGGCTATTCAAAAATCATAGATGAAGTTGTTAATATAGAAAAAGAACTCTGTAGACCTTTGTTAAAAGGCGAAGATGTACATCGATATGGAAGTTTAGATACTCAGAGATATGTAGTTTTACCATATGAGAGAAATAGTGGCAATATGACTCTTATTAAAGAGAATGATTTATCTGAAAAGTATCCTATGGCTTATAGTTATTTTAAAAAATGTGAAACGATTCTTAGAAGAAGAGAAAAAGGTCGTTTTGATATTGATAATGAATGGTTTCAATTAAGTAGAAAGCAGGGGTTAGCTTATGCGACTTTACCAAAACTTATCGCTCCAGATATTTCTATGGGGGGTAACTTTTCCTTTGATGAACAAGGTATGTTTTATCAAACTGCTACTCTTTATGGTTACGTTAAAAAGGACGATGTACTGGTGTCATACAAGGTCTTAATGGCTATTTTAAATTCTCGTTTATGTTGGTGGTTTATGCAAAATACTGGAACAGTTATGTCTGGTGGATTCTATCGCTATAAACCTGCTTATATAAAACCATTTCCGTTGCCTTCTGATATGGTGTTAAGTAAAAGTAGTTTAGAAATAGAGAATTTGGTAAAGGCAATAGAACAAGAAAAGGAAAATGACACTTCCGCCTTGGAGAATCAAATCGACTTCATCGTCTATCACCTCTATGGCTTGACCTATGATGAAGTTTTGATTGTTGCCCCAGAGACTCCAATCTCTCGTGAGGAGTATGAGGCATATAATATAGAACAATAAAAGAAAAATGATATATGAGTAAAATAGAAGATTTTTATCAGCTTAGAGATCAGTATAGAGAAATGTTTAGCGACGATGCTGACGAAGAACTCTGGAAGGTAAAGGAGAAGACTTTTTTGCGAGATGAACTGGCAACTGTCATCAGAGATTCTGTGGCTCAAGTGCTCTCGGAAGTGTGTAGTCCTATCAGAGTAACAATCGATTATGAACCTAAAGGTGATATTGCCGTGAAGGTGTCCCTAAAAGAAACTGATGATACATCTGAGGTTGTAGAAACTCCAGCTTTTGTCGGTGAGCAACCTGCTGCTCAATCGGCAAGTAAGCCCTTTAGCCAGCGTTCCGAAAGTATTGGCTTTACTGTAAAGTTTCCGGATGGTACGGTTGTTCAGCGTAAGAATGCCAAGGAGACTATGATTGCTACATTAAAAGTGATAGGGCTGCATAAAGCAGCTGCATTCCGTGGTAGATTGTTCAAAGGTTTCCCATTGGTGGGGCGTAATCGTAGAACTGATGTAGATTTCAGATGTCAGGAATTGGTAGATGGTTGGTATATTTATATCAACATGTCGAATGATACCAAAATAGAAATGCTTCATCAGATATCTGATGAGATGAGATTAGGTTTGGTTATCAAGGATGAAACAGGTAGTGATGTTACGTTTTCTGCCGATAGTTCATCACGTTTTGGTAATAAACAACCAGCCAAACGAACCTTGTATAAACTGAATGGTGATGGTCCGTATAGTAAACGCGAACTGGTTCTGTTGGCTGTTACACAATATGTGATGGAGCATGCTGATTTGAACTATGATCAGCTGGAGCGGGTTTTCCCAAAGAACTTGCAGGGGAGTTATGGGGTTATTCGTCCAATGAGTTGGATAGAAGAAAAGGCAAGTGTCGGTTTTGATCACAACAACCGTTATTATACTGATTCAAAAGATATCCTGACTTCAGCCGATGGTATCAAGTTTGCCGTCTGCAAAGAGTGGGGTGATAATTTTATTAATTTCTCACATCAAGTAGAAAGTCTTGGATGGGAAATAAGTGAAGGATAAAAAGAATTTCGGGATGCTTTCGTAATGGAGGCATCCCGAAGTGTTATATGACGCTTTTGCCCTTACAGGGCGCATTGCTGACTGCGAGTATACCCAGGTGCAGCCCTGGGTTACGAGCCTTTGGGCTTTCAGCCCGTTCTTGAACCACCTGCAAAAAACTGAAAGAATTTTTATCCTCGAAGTGCATTATAGGTTAAATTCCATTCTTTGTCAAGAACAGCGATTTCAACTTGTAGTTTTTCTCTATTAGCTTTGCGCTGTTCAGGAGTTAAATTCTCTACACGCTTCATTTCTTCAACAAAGCGTTCTGCGTCTTTGCCATATAATATTGGCGTTTCTCTTATTGGTCTTGACATAATTTTATCCTCCTATAAATTATATTGTTATTTATGTCGCAGCAAAAATAGTGCAAGGAATACGGTAGAAAAGTTACGGAAAAAGCTTATTCAGTTTATTCTTGCAGTTCTTTCTGAAATCTTCTATACTGATAGAACGCTTCTAATTTTCTATCCACGGGTATTGTGCCGTTAGTTCTTTTTCAAATTCTTCAGCATCAATATATAGCCCATTCTCGTATTCCGCCTCAATAGCTTCAATCCTAGTCACGGCTTCTTCTTCATTGGCCGGATGCCAGCCAACTGGAATCGGCTGCTCTTCTGGCAATGTATATCTTTTCTTTTTCATGGGCTCTTTCCTTTATAGTTTTCTTTTGAATTGTCTAATCAGATATCTAGTACTTCTTCTCATATCCCATAAATCTACGAAAATGACGAGGTCGTTGGCTTCGTCGTAGCGATAGATAATCTTCCAATTCTCCTTGATAATCGCACTATGGTAAGGGCGGTGGAATCGCTTAAGCAATGGCTCTCTGGGTGAAGAAAGAGGATGCTTGCTAAGTCTGTTTATTATTGCTTGCAAGCTTTCGTCAAATCTTTGAACGCAAAGTCGACCAAAGTTTTGATAACTATAGTCGGTCGTTTCTTCATAGATTTGAAGAAAGCTATTGCGTAGTGTTACTTTAGCCATGTTCGTTCTTCGTTTAGTTTATTGAAAAACTCTTCTACACTATAGCTAATGCCTGTCCTTTCATACTCTTCCTCAATAGCTTCAATCCTAGCCACGGCTTCTTCTTCATTTGCCGGATGCCAGCCAACTGGAATCTTATTCCAGTCAATATTTTCTTCTGCACATTCGTCCTCCGGAAGTGCCATGGCGGCATTTCCGTGATAGGCTGGTGCTGACTCTGCTACGAAAGCTGCATCTTTCTGCTCTTCTGGCAATGTATAGCTTTTCTCTTTCATAAGCTTGCGTATTTTATCTACTGCAAATTTACGATTATTATCTGAATCATGCAAGGAAAATGGGAGAAAACTGTGAAAAACAATATATTTTTAAAGCTTTTGCCCTTACAGGGCGCATTGCTGACTGCGAGTGTACCCAGGGTGCTGCCCAGGATAGGAGCTTTTGGGCTTTCAGTCCGTTTCAACCCTACAGTTAGAGTTCTTTCCTTTATAGTTTTCTTTTGAATTGTCTGATCAGATATCTGGGGCTTCTTCTCATATCCCATAAATCTACGAAAATGACGAGGTAGTTTTCCTTGTTTTTACGCTGATATTCTCTATCATATTGATTTTTTTGCTTTCAGATTTGCATTTTTCAAAAATTAATCGTACTTTTGCCCTCGAAGACGCAATAGTGCGTAGGCAAATAATACAAATATTATGGCGAAATACATCAACCCATTTACCGACTGGGGCTTTAAGCGATTGTTCGGTCAGGAGTTCAGCAAGGATTTGCTGATAAGTTTCTTAAACGATTTGTTCGAGGGGGAATTTCAAGTCAGGGATGTCTCCTTCAAGGACAAAGAGCAGTTGGCTGATTCCAAGGATTTGCGAGGCTGCATATACGATGTCTATTGCGAGACAGATGAGGGCAAGCATTTCATTGTGGAGATGCAGAACAACTGGACGGTTAATTTCGTGAATCGCACTTTGTGTTATGCCAGCAAGGCTATTACCAATCAGCGTGAGAAAGAAAAGTCCAAGGACAAGCCTTCATTTTATGAGCTGGTTCCTGTATATGTGATCAGTTTTATGAATTTCTCTCCTCATGTCGGAGAAGAGATCAGTCAGTTCAAATCTGATGTGATGCTGAGGGAGAAAAATAGCGAAGAACCTTTTACAGACAAGCTTCGCTTCATCTATTTGAATCTTCCGTATTTCACAAAGAAGGCGGAGGAATGTGTAACAGATTTTGAAAAGTGGATTTACGTATTGAAGCATATGACAACATTAGAAAGAATTCCATTTGAGACGCAGAAGAAGATCTTCAAGCGTTTGGCAGAAGTGGCTGACAGCCGCTGCCTGAGCAAGGAGGAAATGGAAAAATATGAAGAGAGCCAGCGTCAGGTTGATAATTACAACCTGGGGATGTATAGTGCCTGGCTGGAAGGAAATGAGAAGGGGATTAAGCAAGGAATAAAGCAAGGAATAGAACAAGGAATTGAACAGGGTGAACTTGCTAAAAGTCTTGATGTTGCAAAGAATCTCCTTGCATTAGGTATGCCAGTAAGTCAAATTATGCAAGTTACAGGTTTGAGTAAAGAGCAAATAAGCAGTTTGCAGGCCAAGAAATAATATAAATTCGGCTTTAGAATCCTCAAGAAATAAAACGGAGAAAAGTTTTTAAAAGCATCTTATAATCAAGGCTTTTGCTCTTTATTGGGCTTTGGAGTGTTTCTGAAAAAAAAGTCACAATACCCGGCAGATGGTGCTGAGTATTGTGACTTTACTTTCTTGTTATACAAATCTTTTCTATTCGATGCTTTCTTCTATCGACTTCAATACGTAGTCGAGAATCTCATCGGTGTGGCAGAGGGAGATGAAGTTGCCCTCAAACTGGGATGGACTCACGTAGATGCCACGGTCCAGCATGTTGCGGAAATAACGTGCGAAACGTTCCTGATTACTCTTCTTGGTATCTTGGAAATTGCGGACAGGCTGGTCGTTGAAGAACATCGTGAACATCGTGCCCACGTGGTTCACCTGGATGCCCTTGCCTTCTACTATCTTCTCAAGACGGGAGAGGAAACGATTGCTGCGTTCTTCTAAGAGTTCATAAACGCCCGATTCGCCCAACTGCTTCAAAGTTTCATAACCGGCTGCCATCGCCACAGGATTTCCACTCAAAGTTCCTGCCTGATAAACAGGACCCTCTGGGGCTAATACGCTCATGATATCCGCTCTACCTCCGAAGGCTGCGGCAGGGATTCCTGTCGGGTGGTTACGTGGAGATGAGAGGTGGATAGCTGATGACTGTGCCAGTTGGCAAGAATCTTAAGTCTCTTGCTTCGTGCATATTTCAATGCGGCAAACTGGTCTTTGGGTGAAAAGGAAAAATGCTCTTCACTGTGGTCAATATTCTCCATCCAATAGCTTTCTGTCACATGATCATCTTTGCCTAAAAGTAATCCGCAACTTTCTATTGGGGCATCCTTCTTCGCCTGCTCTAAAATAACTTTGATTACGTTGTCGTTAATTTTCATAAGCTATAGCGAGTCTTTATCTATTTACACTTTACACTAATATATGATTAGTCCTTTTTTAAGTCACAGGCAGCCTGCTCGTAGTCAATGAGGTGGTCGATGGTAGGATGATCACCGCAAATTTCACATGAAGCACGTTTCTTCACATTGATGGTACGGAAGTTCATCGTCTTGGCATCGAATGTGAGCAGTCTGTCTGTCAGGAGATCGCCTACGCCCAGGAAATATTTCAATGCTTCTGCAGCCTGAATGGTTCCTAACATACCGGCGATGGCTCCTAAAACTCCTGCCTGACTACAGGTCGGAACGACACCTGCAGGAGGTGGCTCCTTGAAGAAACAGCGATAACATGCTGTTCCTGGCAGATGTGTAAAGGTCTGACCCTGGAAGCGGAGAATACCGCCATGAGAAAAGGCTTTGCCTAATCGAACACAGGCATCATTGATGAGGAATTTTGCAGGGAAATTGTCTGTTCCATCAATGATGAAATCCCAAGGCTGGATGATTTCCTCTGCATTGTGGGAATCAAGGAAATCATGATAGGTAGTTACTTCTACGTCCGGATTGATGCCAATCATCTTCTCCTTGGCACTTTCCACCTTAGGTCTTCCCAAATCTTTGGTCTGATGAATGACCTGTCGTTGCAGGTTGCTCAGATCAACAACGTCTGCATCTACGATACCGATATGTCCCACTCCTGCTGCTGCCAGATAAAGAGATACTGGTGATCCTAAACCTCCTGCACCGATAATTAGGACTTTGGCATTGAGGAGCTTTTCCTGTCCTTCGAGGCCTACATCCTGAAGCAGGATATGTCGGCTATATCTCTCAATTTGTTCTTCACTTAATTCTATCATCTTACACTGTTTTTCTTTTACGGATGAATACTATCACTTATTAAATACGTTAACGATACAGAATACGTACATTAACGACAACGTAATCTAATATATTAAACTATTTAATAAGCATTTTATTGTACAGAATTTCTGTCTTACTTCTTAAAAAATGCTACTTTTAATAGTTTTTTCTATTTAAGAAAGTTCTTTCTTGCTATTTTGCATACAGTTGATTCCTGCTTGACGACAGAGATTCTATTGAATTTAGCAAGCGCCTCCTCCCATGAAATATAGGAAATCTACATGGTCACCTTCTTTCAGTTGTATTTTCTCGTAGTCTTCTCTTTCTACGAAATCTTCGTTTACCTGAATGGTTACCATTTCTGGCTGGAACACTTTATTGATTTTTATCAGTTCTGCCAATGTGAGAGGAAGTGTTACTTCCTGCTTTTCGTCGTTTCCAATAATCTGTGCCATAATCTTATTTTTTATTTGTTATTTTCTGGGTGCAAAGGTACTGCGATTTTGCAACCTATACCATACCACCCCGGGGGTATTTTGGGTCACATTATGATAGTATGGTATATACCACAAATGGGGTAGAAGGATACTATATAAGTATAAATAAGACTACAAAGCTGCAGATATGCGCTTAAAGTAAACCAAATATAGGTATAAGTAATAGTAAAAAAAAGTGGTACACCCTCTTTGGGATGTACCACCTTATATAGATATTTACTGAAAATCAGATTAGATCTGCTCGCTCCAGTCCTCCTGGCTCTTACGAACGTAAGTCTGGTAGCGGAGCTTAGCCATCTTCTCTGCCTGAGAGAAGAGCTCATCAGCCTCCTTAGGGAATGCCTTCTGTACAGAGAGGTAACGAACCTCACCGAGCAAGAAGTCGCGGAAGTTCTCCCAGTTAGGAGCCTTAGAGTCGAGTGTGAATGGGTTCTTACCCTCATCAGCCAACAGTGGGTTGTAACGCCACAAGTGCCAGTAACCGCACTCAACAGCCAACTCTTCCTCGTGCTGTGAACGACCCATACCGCCCTTACGCTTCAAACCGTGGTTGATACATGGTGCGTAAGCGATGATGAGTGATGGGCCTGGATAAGCCTCAGCCTCGCGGATAGCCTTCAATGTCTGAGCATTGTCAGCACCCATAGCTACCTGAGCTACGTAGATGTAACCGTATGTAGTCTGCATCAAACCGAGATCCTTCTTACGGATACGCTTACCCTGAGCAGCGAACTGTGCGATAGCACCGAGTGGAGTAGACTTAGAAGACTGACCACCAGTGTTAGAGTAAACCTCAGTATCGAGTACCAGGATGTTAACATCCTCACCAGAAGCCAATACGTGGTCGAGACCACCGTAACCGATATCATAAGAAGCACCATCACCACCGATGATCCACTGTGAACGCTTAACGAGGTAGTGATCCAAAGTCTTGAGCTCCTTGCAGATAGGGCAACCCTTCTCAGCGCAAGCAGCGATGAGAGGCTTCAACTCTGCAGCAGCCTCCTTAGAACCCTCAGAATCGTTCATGTTAGCCATCCACTTGTCAGCAGCAGCTACGAACTCAGCAGAAACCTTCTCGCTAGCCTTAGCCTCCTCGAGCAAGTGAGCGATACGCTCCTTCATCTTCTTGTTACCCATTACCATACCGAGACCGAACTCGCAGAAGTCCTCGAACAATGAGTTGTCGAATGCAGGACCCTGACCCTTAGCGTTCTTTGTATATGGAGTAGATGGGATAGAAGCTGAGTAGATAGAAGAACAACCAGTAGCGTTAGCAATCATCTGACGATCACCGAAGAGCTGAGAAATCAACTTAACGTATGGAGTCTCACCACAACCAGAGCAAGCACCAGAGAACTCGAACAATGGCTGAGCGAACTGAGAGTTCTTAGGGCTCTGCTTGATGTCAACGAGATCCTGCTTAGAAGCAACGTTGTGTACGAGGTACTCCCAGTTAGCTGCCTCCTTGACCATATCCTCTGCGTCAACGTTGAATGGAACCATTGTCAACGCCTTCTCACCCTTCTTACCTGGGCAGACGTCAGCACAGTTACCACAACCCAGACAGTCGAGTACTGATGTCTCGATGCGGAAGTGCATGCCAGCCAAAGCCTTAGGTGCCTTCACATCCTGAGTCTCGAGACCCTCGATGCCTGCGAGCTCCTCATCGGTCAATACGAATGGACGGATAGCTGCGTGAGGACAAACGAATGAACACTTGTTACACTGGATACAGTTCTCTACGTTCCATACTGGTACGAATGCCTCAACACCACGCTTCTCGAATGCTGCTGTACCGTTCTGCCATGTACCGTCAACTGTGTCGTGCTTAACGAAGTCAGAAACCTTCAAGAGGTCACCTGCCTGGCCGTTGATAGGACGAACGAGCTCCTTAACGAATGCTGGAGCGTTATCCTCCTTAGCCTCATCGTCAGCGAGGTTAGCCCAAGCTGGATCTACTGCCAACTGCTTGTACTCACCACCACGGTCAACAGCGCCGAAGTTCTTGTCAACAACGTCCTGACCCTTCTTAGAGTAAGACTTAACGATGAATGCCTTCATCTGCTCTACAGCGAGATCCAAAGGAATAACCTCTGTGATACGGAAGAATGCAGACTGGAGGATGGTGTTGGTACGGTTACCGAGACCAATCTCCTGAGCAATCTTAGTTGCGTTGATATAGTAAACTGTAATGTTGTTCTGAGCGAAGTAACGCTTTACCTTGTTAGGGATGAAGTTAACCAACTCCTCACCATCGAAGATAGTGTTCAACAGGAAGAAACCGTTCTTACGCAAACCACGTGTTACATCGTACATGTGGAGATAAGCCTGTACGTGACAAGCTACGAAGTTAGGAGTATTTACCTGGTATGCGCTGTGGATAGGGCTGTCGCCGAAACGCAAGTGAGAGCAGGTGAAACCACCAGACTTCTTAGAGTCGTAAGAGAAGTATGCCTGGCAATACTTGTTGGTATTGTTACCGATAATCTGAACAGAGTTCTTGTTAGCACCAACAGTACCGTCAGCACCCAAACCGTAGAACTTAGCCTCGAACAAGTCGTCGCCACCCATTGGGATTTCCTCCTCTTCTGGGAGAGAAGTGAATGTAACGTCATCAACGATACCTACAGTGAAGTGGTTCTTTGGCTGTGGCAACTCGAGGTTCTTGAATACAGCAACAATCTTAGCTGGAGTTGTATCAGAAGAACCGAGACCGTAGCGACCGCCAACGATCAATGGTTTGCGCTCGTCATCGTAGAGAGCTGACTTAACGTCGAGGTACAATGGCTCACCCTCTGCACCTGGCTCCTTAGTACGGTCGAGAACAGCGATGCGCTTAACTGTAGCTGGGATAACCTTCTTCAGGAAGTCAACAGAGAATGGACGATACAAGTGAACAGCTACCATGCCGACCTTCTTGCCCTGCTTGTTCAAGTAGTCGATAGCCTCACGAGCTGGCTCTGTAGCAGAACCCATCAGGATGATGATGTTCTCAGCATCCTCAGCACCATAGTAGTTGAAGAGGTGATACTCACGACCAGTGATCTTAGTCATCTCCTGGCAGTACTTCTCTACTACCTCAGGGATTGCATCGTAGTAAGGGTTGCAAGCCTCACGGTGTGTGAAGAATGTCTCTGGGTTCTCAGCGGTACCGCGAGTAACAGGACGCTCAGGAGTCAAAGCACGGTTACGGAAGTCCTCGATGAACTCATCCTTAACCAATGGACGGATGTCTTCCATATCCATCTCCTCGATCTTGTGGTACTCGTGAGAAGTACGGAAACCATCGAAGAAGTTAATGAAAGGAACCTTTGTCTCCAATGTAGCCAAGTGAGGAACTGCAGAGAGGTCCATCACCTCCTGAACAGAACCAGAGCAGAACATAGCGAAGCCTGTCTGACGGCAAGCCATTACGTCCTGGTGGTCACCGAAGATACAAAGTGAGTGAGAAGCCAATGTACGAGCTGATACGTTGAACACGCAAGGGAGCAACTCACCAGCAATCTTGTACATGTTAGGAATCATCAACAACAAACCCTGAGAAGCAGTGTAAGTTGAAGTCAAGGCACCAGCCTGGAGAGAACCGTGAACTGCACCAGCAGCACCAGCCTCAGACTCCATTTCCTGGATAGAAACTCGCTGATCGAAAAGGTTCTTACGACCTTTGGCAGCCCATTCATCTACATGCTCCGCCATTGGTGATGATGGAGTAATAGGGTAGATTGCAGCAACCTCAGTAAACATGTAGCTTACATGAGCGGCAGCTGTGTTACCATCACAAGTGATAAATTTTTTCTCTTTAGCCATTTTACTTTTAGATAAAATATTAAAAATGTTTTGTATTTAATTCGTTTTTTATCGAATGACTTTTGCAAGCCAACCGATGCGTTTTATAGTCTTTGTTGTATTTACCTTAGTACAGGAATCCCAATAACCACAGTGGAATCTTATTGTCCTTACCAACTTCCGTATTATAGCGGGCATAGATGGTGTCTGGATTAAATCTCACTTTGTTGGTGGCATGAGCATCACAGATACGGAACTTGGTCGTTCCATCTACCATATAGAAATGGTCTTTTCCGCCTTGGTGTACTTGGTGATCTTTCCACATGGAATTGACGAAGAATGTCTCCATGATTTCCTGCTCGTCTATTTGCAGCGGGAAGATGGCATACATCAGGTTGGTATTGTGAAGCATGACCTTGGATGGTTTCTTTGGGAAGAATTGACCATCAGGATAAATCATGTTGATGAGTCTTGCATCTGCCAGATACTTGATATAGTTCATCACCGTAGCTCGACTTGTCTCAATGCTTTCTGCCAGTTGACTGACGTTTGGAGCTTTTGCACCTTCTACTGCCAGTTGATAGAACAATCTTTTGATTTTGTTTAGATATTTAAGTTCTATTTGTTTGATGAGCAATATGTCAACCTCCGTCATCATATTCATAGTCTTGAGCAAGTTCTCCGTGAAGTTGCGTTGCTCCAAGAAGAATGGATAGAATCCATGATGCAAGTAGTCCTTGAAATACTTTATCGGACTAACTTTCGGTAAGATTTGTTTTACTATGTGCTCGTGATTACGTAATATTTCATCAAGAGAAAATGCAGGAAAGTTATTGCCCGTCTGCAGATTGAGAAACTCTCTGAATGAGAAACCTCTGAGATTGTAGCTTTTAACTATTCCGTTGAGCTCGGGATTCTCCTCCTTGAGTCGCATCACGCTTGAACCGGTAAATATGATTCTCAGCTCTGGATACAAGTCGTAGCATTTTCTCAACTCCTTGCTCCAGTTGGGCTGTTTAAATACCTGGTCAATAAGTAATGTTCTTCCACCTTGGCGAACAAAGTCTCCAGCAAAATCAGCTATACCTCTTCCCTGGAAATAGAAGTTGTTCATATTCACAAAGAGACACTTGCGGTCAGTCGCTCCAAAATGTTCTTTTGCATATTGAAGGAGAAATGTTGTCTTACCAACGCCTCTTGTGCCCTTGATACCTATCATGCGGTCATTCCAGTCAATCTCGTCCATGAGAGATCGACGTACTGGCGCATTGATATGCTCTACCAGGTATGTATGTGTTCTGAAGAATGCTTCTTCCATGCGATTCTATTTGTTCGTTTTGTTTTATGATGCAAAGGTAATCAATATTTTCTAATTTGCAAACTCAAGATAGCAAAAACTAACTTTTTTTTCATTATTTAGCACTATTCTAAGTTAAAAACCCATTTTTGGGGCTTTTTTTTCTCAATTTAGAGTGCTTTTTATTAACTTTGCAGTATGAAACTACATATATTTAATCCAGAACATGATTTGGCGCTTGCTGTCAATCAACCGAATTATACGGCTCCTCATGCTGGGAGACAACTTCGTAATGATTTAGCTTTCATTCCTGCTCTTTGGGCGGATGAAGGAGATTTCGTTATGGTGGATTCCATTGATGATGCTTATGATAAGGTAAGGCATCTCGGCTATATATATAATAAGGTGGAATTTATCACGCCAAGACAGTTGGAAGGTGTCTTCAGGGATACGATGGAGATAGATAGTATTCATCCTTGGGGATGGGATAAGGCTATAGTTTCTCAATTGAGACATTTGGGGTGCCCGGATATCATGTTGCCTACTTCTGAAAATCTGGATAAAATCAGATGCGTAAGTAGTAGAGAATGGGCTGCTCGTCATCTCCAGGATCATGTGGATTTTGTTGCTGATGTGACAAAGCTGAAAGATGTGGTTTCAAGAAAAGGGCAAGCAATTATTAAATCTCCTTGGAGTTCCAGTGGACGTGGTCTCAGATATGTGAACAGTTCTTTTTCTGGCGTAGCACAAAATTCCGGTATTACCAGACTCGACAATCTGGATGATATGGAGAAATGGGCTGCTAACGTGATTCGCCATCAAGGGGGTGTCACTGTGGAGCCTTATTATAATAAGGTGAAAGATTTTGGTATGGAATTTGAAATGGTTGATGGCGTGGTTAAATACTGTGGATTATCTCTGTTTCAGACCATCAAGGGGGCTTATGCGGGTAATATCCTTGCTTCAGAAGAAGAGAAAGAGGAAATTCTTGCTTCTTATGTTTCCTTAGATGAATTGGCTCAAATACGTCAGCATATCATTGAGACTCTCCAACCGGTTCTGAAATCTATCTATAGCGGACCTTTTGGTGTGGATATGATGATTTATGCGGATGATGAACGAAGATTGCAGATTAATCCTTGTGTGGAATTGAATCTTCGTCGTACGATGGGACATGTTGCTTTGTCATTAGGAGTATCCGAAAAAACGGCCGGACATATTATGCAGGTTGGTTTTGATGGTAACAAACATCGCTTGCGGGTTTTACCTGGATTGCCTTCTGAATCTGCTCCTTATCATTAAAAGTACTATTATTTATATACAAACAACTTAAGACATGAAAACAAAATTAATCTATCTGCTGATAGCTTCAGCTTTGGTAGGTGGTAGTTCTACTGCTTTTGCTCAAAAGGCTCAATCGGCTTCCCCTTATGTTTCTCAGGTCTGGAATCCAGACTTAGGTAATGGCATGTATAAAAATCCTGTCATCAATGCGGATTATTCTGATCCGGATGTGGTTTGCGTTGGTGATGATTATTATATGACTGCCAGCAGTTTCAACTGTATCCCAGGCTTACCAATCCTGCATAGTAAAGACTTGGTGAATTGGGAAATCATCGGTCATGCTGTTACGAAACTTCAACCAGAGAGTGAGTTTGATCAGCCTTCTCATGGTAACGGTGTATGGGCTCCATGTATCAGTTATCATAATGGTGAGTTCTATATTTATTGGGGCGATCCTGACTATGGCGTGTTTATGGTCAAGACGAAGGATCCTGCAGGAAAATGGGACGATCCTGTATGCGTGATTCCTGGTAAGGGAATGATTGATACGTCTCCTCTTTGGGACGAAGATGGTAGAGTTTATCTCGTTAATGGTTGGGCTAATTCCCGCAATCGTTTTGCCTCTGTTATTACTGTTAGAGAATTGAATGCTGATGGTACCAAGGCTATCAGTGATCCTGTCATCGTTTTTGATGGAAATGGAACAGAGAACCGTACTTGCGAGGGACCTAAATTCTATAAGAGAAACGGCTGGTATTGGGTTATGTTCCCTGCTGGTGGCGTACCTACAGGTTTCCAAGTGGCTATGCGCTCTAAATCACCTTTCGGTCCTTATGAATCTAAGAAGGTTCTGGCACAGGGAAAGAGTCAGATTAACGGCCCTCATCAGGGTGGATGGGTTCATACCAAATATGGAGAGGATTGGTTTATTCATTTCCAGGATAAGGAAGCTTATGGACGTGTCATCCATCTCCAACCTGTTACCTGGAAGGATAATTGGCCAGTGATGGGCAAGGTTCCGGCAAAAGGTTATTGTGGGGAACCGTATGAGACTTATAAGATGCCTAAAGCAAGTACTCATGTGAATGTGAATCCTGTTGAGAGTGATGAGTTTAATACTCCAAAACTTGGTTTGCAATGGCAGTGGCACGCTAATTACCAACAGCAGTTTGGTATGCCTACTTCCTGGGGTGTGTATCGTATTTATACCCATAAGAGTGATGAAACCATTTGGCATACTCCCAACCTCTTGCTCCAAAAAACTCCTGCTGATAATTTTACGGCTACTGCAAAATTACAACTGACAGCTAAAGATCAGAATCAGATGGGTGGTATTATCATGATGGGATTGGACTATTCTGCTTTGGTTGTAAAAAGAGTAGGGGATGAATTCCAGTTGCAGCAGATTACCTGTCATAAGGCTGACAAGAAGGGAACTGAAGATGTGAAGGTGCTTGCCACTTTTGCGCCGACTTCCGCTGATAAAATTGATTATCAGCCTGCCTTGCATCATTCTTCTTATCTCCGAATGATTGTTAAGCAGGGAAAAGTTAATTTCTACTTTAGCAAAGACGGAAAGTCCTTTAAGAAGGTAGGTGACGAATTTACAATGCGTGAAGGTAAATGGATTGGAGCTAAAGTCGGAATGGTTGCTCAAGAACCGGCTGGTAAGACCAATCGTGGTTGGATAGATGTAGATTGGTTTAGAATTACCAAATAATCTGCTTATAACTGCAGAGCATTTTGAAATCTATATAAAATATAGAATCTTTAGAAAAAGATAAAGGATGAGTGACTTCTCAGTTACTCATCCTTTTTTTTGATTTCGCTAAATCAATTTTAGTTCTTATAAGTATGTACTTATTTAATTTATAAAATTATTATTTACTTTTTTACTAACCCCTGATTATACTTCTTTGAGTAGGTCATCGAGGAAGGTATCTAAGTCATGATCTAAATCTTCCATCAGATCACCACCCACAATAATCGTATCATCATCTGCCAGATAGAGTTCTCCAAGATGCTCTTTGTCATCATCTTCGAGGACAAAACTGTATGGCTTGAGAATTCCCAAGTTATCAACGATAGCTGTGTTCTTTCTCAAGATGTTTCTCAAACACTTGGCAACTTCCTCATAGAAATTTTCGTCTTTGTTGTCTATCCATTGTTCAACAACGCAGCGAGTAATCTCCTGTTCGTCGTCATTGAATGCCAACAATTCTCCACTATCCTGAGAACATCTTACATGAATATCTGTAAGAACAGAAGTTTCATTGAGTTCTTGAGGTGGAAACTTTTGAGCTATCTTCTTGATGAATCGCTCAACTTGCTGAAGTGTTTGTTCTGTTAATTCCATGTCGTTTCTGTTAGCGTTATTGCCTGGCATGATATTGATGTTTGTACTTTTATGTACTTATAAAAAGAGAGGGGTCGCTCGATGATGTGATGAAACTCTGAACTTTCACAAGTTTGAGAGCTCTCCGTCTTTGTAATCCACTGGCTTTACAGCTTAGTCGCAAATGCGATTTATATGGCCCGCCATCAACAAGAGAAGTCTTCTCGGTTTCACGATTTAATATGAAGAGTAACCCGATCGAACCGATACGACCCCAAATATTTTTATTCATTTGTCATGTCTTACATTTGCAAAGGTAATGCTTTCTTATGAAATAACCAAATATTTTCTCATTTTTTTATTTGCATTCTTCAATTTCTTTCCAGATGCTTTCAAATGTTCTTCTTAATTCTTCTTTGTCTTCTATAATACCCCTCAGTTCCTTTAATGCTTTTTCATTGGGTGAGTTGGGTATCCAGAGTTTGATATACCCATTGTTGGAGTATTTTTCTTCCATGTGCTGAGAGAATCTGAGCCATTGTTCTTCTTTATCTTTCTCTGCGTAATTTTCTCTTCCATATTGAATAGCTCGCAGGAAAATTTCATGAGCTTCGATATCTCTGTCTGCCTCTGCTACGATTTTCCCATAAATACTTCGGGGTTGTCTGCTGGAAGATGCTCGATGATCTTCTACAGCTTCTTTCATGATTTTGATTTGCTCTGGCTTGAACCAACGCTTCAATCTTTGATCACTCTGGAGTATCTTACCACTTGTGATATGGTGTATGGCTCTTGGCCCTTCCATTCCTAAATCATGATATGCTGCTATCACATATACCATGTTTATGTCTGCACCTGTCACTTCTGCCAACTTGATGGAGTTTTTGATAACTCTATTCACGTGGCGTAAGCCATGACTCGTTCCGAAAGCATTGTAACGTGGAAGAATCTGTAGCTCGATGAATTCCATTATTTCAAGATTTACCTGTTGTTTCATAAGCTTTGTTATATAAATATTACAGAAAGTATGGCTGCAACTGATAGAATGCCAAAAACTAAAATGTTACGGGCTGTCAAGCCGAGTACCTGATTTAATTTTGCTCCCTTGTTGATTCTTTTCATCTCTTGATAGGATTGCCGGTGTAATATGATATATATAAGGTATATAGCATATGTCGGAATGAACTTGTCGGTTTGATATAAATCGAAGAATACGAGGATGATCATGATACCTGCAGCGGTGTATCCTATTGATTCGTATAGCCTTCTTGTCTTGCTTTCTCCCAAACGTACTGCAAGGGTTATCTTGCCGTTGCTCCTGTCATTGTCAATATCTCTGTAATTGTTGACTATCAATAGTGCGTCTATTGCTAAGCCGCAGGCTATGGATGATGCGATCACTTCACCTGTTGGAATTTGTTGATGGAGAGGCATGCAGACGTAGTACGTACAGCATACAGGAATGATACCGAAAAACAGAAGTACTAAAATATCACCCAATCCGTGGTAGCTGAATAATGTGGTGTAGAGAAAGCAAAATACGACACATGCTATTCCCACCATCACCATTTCCAGTCCTCCGTATAATATAAGCGGTATTCCTGTCATACATCCCAAAAGGGTTGTAATGAGGATTCCCCACACCATAGCGTCGGATGTTATCCATCCTTCCGAACATGCTCTTTTAGGACCTAATCTCGTCTCGTCATCATTACCTTTTTTAAAATCAAAATAGTCGTTGACAAGGTTTGAATCAATCTGCATGATCCATGCAAATAGCAAACATAAGATTGCAGGAATCCAATTGAATTGTTCGCTTGTATTTCGCCAGGCGAATGCAGTTCCTATCATGACAGGGACTGCAGCCGCTGAAAGCGTCTTGGGGCGTGTTGCTAAAAGCCACGCTTTTACAGAATTCGTTTTTACCATTTTATTAGTTAAAGAAATTCCAACTTACTCCAAATCTGAATACCCTTCCATTGATAGGGTAGTGAGGTGTCAAGAAATAATTTCTGTCTCCCTGTCCGGCGTTGATGTGACTCATCATGACAAAGAAACGGGTATGCTTGATGAAGGCATTGGCATAGACATTGACTATCGGATAATTGCCTACCTTTACGTTCTTGTCACCATTTCCCTGGACAACATATTGTCCCATATATGGAGAATAGTCGGGTGCTGTGTAGCTCGTGAAATATCGGGCATCTGCACCTAAGTCTATATGCAAAACTTTTGCGATAGAGAATTTGATATATAAATTGGTGTAGATATCCAAGTCTGGTACCGGTACAACTTCTTCCTTGCTTGAATGCTGGTATGTGACTACGTTTTCCCAATTCAGTATGCCCAACTTAAAGTCCTGTTTTAATTGTGCAGTAAGTAAATTGATAGGACTTGAACTCTGCATAGGCGTTACTGTAACGCCAGTTCTCAAACCTTCATCGGTAATGGTATAACTCTGACTCAAATAAGTATAATTCTTGATTTCGTCAACGGCAACGCGTAACGAAGTGCGAGTCTTGTTGAATCTTAATGTTCCCATGATGCGGGTATGAATGATCTTGTCGAGATCGTTTTCCCACCAGAGGTGTCGAGAATGATACTTTCTATAGTAAAAAGATGGATTCTCGCGATGGAAGAAAGCATCTCCAATAATCGAAAGTGTATCTCCAAGGAAAGGGATATTTACATCCAGATTTCCATCTACTGCCAAAGTACCCGCATCTTCGCCTGCGATACCGATTTCCGCAATGGCATTATAATGTAATAGCTTTCCTTGTTTTTTACTGAGTTGACCACCAACACTGAAGGTGTGCTCGTTATATTTCTCTATACCGCCATCCATTGTAGGCAAGTCGAAGTGGCGCATGTCGTAACTTGCAAAAGCTTTGATACCTGCTTTGGCCCATTTGCTGAAGCCCTCTAAAGTAGCTAATGCAAAGGTATTCTTCATTTCCCAATGGCGGGTCTTGTCGTATATAGAGTCTCCTGTCAACTTACCCACGTTGTAGTATTCGTTTAAGTAAAAGTTCGCAGGGGTCTGATAAGCAGTGTATATACGCTTGTAATTGTCAAACTTGAGCGTATGGATAAAACTTGTGACTGGTACGTACTCAGTTTTATAGAACAATGAGTCTTCCTTGGCCTTCTTTTGGATGGCCAATAAGCTATCAGCAGCAGCTTTACCGTTGACTGCTATTCTGGTTGTATCTGTTTTCAAAGTGCCAGCATTAGCTTCCACTGCAGGTTCGTTGCCTGCAATTTTAGCACCTTCTGGTCTTCCGGTATATTTAGTTTGTTGTGCTTTATCAAATTCCTTTTCGTCAAATTTCTTTCCAGCTTCTTTCGCCTTTTTTCTTGCCTCTTCTTTTGCGTCGCTTTCTGCATTATCTTTTGCAGATTCCATAGCGAATTTTTTAGCCTTGATTTCCTCTTCTGTCATTTTTACTTTGCGTTTGAAACCTAAGCTATAGCGATGAGATAAGAAGATATGCTGATTATCGTTTCTGTTCCAGTTCTTCTCTAAAACCGTTGGAATTTCGTTTTCAGAAAATGTTTCTTCGAAAATTTCCGGGTGCTTGATATAGTCATCGTCTGTAATACCTCCATTCTCTGTCACCTTCTGGTGGAGGGTACTGAGAAGCAAATGTGCCTGATATTGGTTACCAATGTAGGAAGCCCACATGGTATATTTGAAGTGACTGGTACTTTGTGCGTTATAGTAACCACGTCCGTATTTGTAGTCGAATTCGAATCCTGCTCCCAATCGCTTATTGGCATTGATTGCAAAGATGGCATGGAAATCGTCCTCACCATTGGTGCGATTACCACATGAGTTGAGTGTGATGTTGGTGATTGGTGAGTATGTGTTGGTGAAATGAAAATCGCTGACAGGTGTATTGAAATATGAATAAGGTTCTGTGAAAAGGAATTGTCCCTGAGTGTTTCTGCGATCAATGAATATACGTCCTATTCTCGGAGAACCCATGTTTCCTAAGGTGTTGTATTCTCCGCGAAGTCCTTCTGTGAAAGTGGTATTCATGTACATATGCTGAAGTGTATCTACTACAGCATCTTGCTGGTCGCCGAATCTTTCATCTACCGTCCAAACTTTAATTCCTTTTGGAATTTCCTGGTTGGAGCCGAGTGAATCTGTACTTATTCTTCTTTCGGAAGCTGGGCGGAAATCTCCATCTTCATTGATTGAGTTAAAATCAGTTTGTGCTGCAACTGAGGTAGTTGCAGCACAAAATATCATTGTAGTGAATATTTTATTCATTATGTAGGTATTCATTTACTACTTTCTTATTCCTAATATATGGTTTTCTCCTGATTCTTGAACAGACGAAACCTAATATCATTTCTTAAAACCTTATGTTATTTCTTAAATAGTCTGAGACAGACTTCAATAATTTTAAGAACAACTCCTACAATCAGTACAATGGTACTTGCAGTTTGATATTCTGTTTGAGTCCAAAGAATGAGTCCGATGACAGCCAAAAGCATGAATGCAATGTTGAGCTTGTTTCGAACTTTCAGCATCTTGTCTCTTCCATCATAGTCTATGAGGCGTCGCTGACGATGTTGGGGTCTGACGGCATAAGATGTCTTTGTTTCGTTATTCTCGTTGGATTCAGTATTTACTGTATCCTGTATCTTGTTATCTTCTTGCATTTTGAAAGAATTGTTTTAAACAACTTGAAAGTTAATTTTTTACTAATGCTTTTATGTCGCTGAATATCTGATCCTTACGGTCAATAGTTCCCTTGCGGAATTTGCCAAAGATGCGTGCTAATCCATTCTTTTTCTTATTGAGTGCATAGCGATCTGAAATTACATTTTCTGCTGGCTCCTTAAAACCAGTAGAGCGTCCTTCTTCATAATTATAGATGATTCTAGACAATGTAACGGTCAAAGAGTTATCTGCAATTTGTGCAACCAACTGATATCTGAATTCAGTTCGGTCGAGGGAAAGGAATGACTGACTGAAAACAAGCCATTCATCCATGGTATTTGCTATGATGTTCTCTTTTGGATTGACAAGTGCAACTCTGCTTGCTATATTATTCTTGTCTTGTGTCAAATTGCTGAAGTAATTGTACACAAGATCATAAATCTGTTTTGCAGATTTCCCGTTTGCATCTGTTTGCATCGTAAATTCGATTTTACCATTTTCATCAGTTGGTATTGCACCCTCCAAATACTTTGGGTCGTCTTTCAGTGTAACACCATTTTTAGTAACCGTTTTCTTGGCAACTTCGGTGCGCTTTTCTACTTTAGGGACAATCCAACCTTGGTTTGTCTCTGCAGGTGTGGTGTTGCTTTCGGCATTCTTTTGCTGATTTTTGACTACAATAGTTTTACCATTAATTGTAGTAGATGCAGGCTCATTTGCAATGGATGGTTCCAGTTCTTTATCTGTACCTTTCGCTTTTTCAGCGGCAGCCTTTGCTTCTTCAACTGCTTTCTTGGCTTCTTCCAATTGCTTTTGAGCTTGTTCCAACTTTTGTTCTGGTGTCAAAACAGTCTGTGCTGACATCATCAAAGGGAGAAACATGAATATGGTGAGAAATACTTTCTTCATGATTATTTTGCTTTTAGAATCTTTTTCCGCTCTGTTAATGGCGAAAACAGAATGGTTATAAATGATATGTGCGGAAGATGAGGGATTCAAACCCCCGATACCCCGTAAAGGGTATACCGGATTTCGAGTCCAGCGCATTCGGTCACTCTGCCAATCTTCCATTCTCTGGTAATTTAGCATGATATATATTCATACTAACCTTAAAACATTGCAAAGATAGTGTTTTTTGATGTTATAGCAAAATTTATGACGTATTTTTTAACAATATTAACCTCAGTTTCTTTGTTGTTCATTCAATGGATAAGTTCAATTGGTGTTTTGGTTCATATTGTAAAAGATGAAGGAGTGGTATTTTTCGGATGTACTGTTGCTATCTGACTTGTTTACCGATACAATCTGACTTGTTTTCTGGTGCTAAGTGACTTGTTTTCTGGTGCGAACTGACTTGTTTACTGATGCTAAGTGACTTGTTTGCTGATGCTAAGTGACTTGTTTGCTGATGCTAAATGACTTGTTTCCTGGTGCTATCTGACTTATTTATTGTTGCAGTTTCCCTTTATTTCTTGAATTTGTAATCTATGATTCTGATCTGTAAACATAAAAATCCCCTCCTGGAAAGCATTTGATTGTCTTTCCGGAAGGGGAATTATTATATTCGGTAGAATAAATCTATTATTTGATCATATCAACGCTGCGCTTCAAGAAGGCTTCGAGACCTGCGCCCTTAAGCATACCGTTTTGCAGCAAAGCAAGATCAATCAGTTGGTGAACGATATTGTTGTCCTTTGCGTAATTGCCTATGATTTCATCGCGCTTACCTTTTTCATCGCTGATAGTCTTTTCGGTTTGATGAACATCATCCTTTTCCTGCTGGGTAATCTCCTCTGGTTTCTTCTTGGTCTGTTCCTGATGAAGAACTGCCAATCGAGCCTCCTGACCCTTAATCTCTGCCAAAATAGGCTTGAGTGCTTCTGCAGTATTGCTTTCTGAATCAGCCAAAACATTCTTTATCAGAGTATGGTCTGAGTTCAAGATGATGGTGTAGCTGTCAGGCATCTCACCATAGAAGTTCATACCTTGCTGGAACTGACTCATGGTCTTCATTCTTCGCATCCACTCGTTCTGTGTGATGACTACCGGTTTGCTGTTCTCACCCAAAGCTTGCACTTCAACGGTGAATTCCGTTTTTGCTATCTTAGGAAGTTGTGAACGGAATACTTGTGTCAGATTGTCGGTCTGCTCATGATTGAGGTCTGTCTTTTTGGCATCTTCTTTCACGATAAGGCGCTCAATTGTATCAGAATCAACGCGAACAAAACGAGATTTCTCAAACTTTTGTTCAAGCATGTTCACCATTGGAGTATCCAGCTGACCATTCATCAAGAGTACAGAATATCCCTTGTCCTTTGCAGCCTCGATATATGAGTACTGCTCCTCTTTGTTGTTGGCATAGAGATAAATCAGGTTGCCTTCCTTGTCAGTCTGATTGTCCTTGATAACGGTCTTATATTCGTCAAATGTAAAGTACTTGCCATCTACGTCCTTAAACAAGGCGAAGTCTTTAGCTCTATCATAGAAATCTTCCTTAGATAACATACCGTAGTTGATGAATATCTTGAGGTCATCCCATTTCTCTTCGTATTCCTTGCGGTTTTCCTTGAATATAGAATTCAGACGATCTGCTACTTTCTTTGTGATATAGGTAGAAATCTTCTTGACGTTGCTGTCGCTCTGTAAGTAACTGCGGCTTACGTTCAATGGAATGTCTGGTGAATCGATGACACCATGAAGCAAGGTAAGGAACTCCGGTACGATACCCTCGACTTGGTCTGTCACAAAGACTTGGTTGCAATACAGCTGTATCTTATTGCGTTGCATGTCGATACTGTTCTTGATACGTGGGAAGTAGAGAATACCAGTCAGGTTGAATGGGAAATCTACATTCAGGTGAATCCAGAACAGAGGCTCGTCAGACATAGGGTAGAGGGTACGATAGAAATTCTTGTAGTCCTCGTCTTTCAATGTACTTGGAGTCTTAGTCCATAAAGGTTCTACATTATTAATAATGTTATCTTCCTCTGTTTCGACATTTTTTCCATCCTTCCATTCAGTTTTCTTTCCGAATGCCACAGGTACGGCCATGAACTTGCAGTACTTGTTCAGCAATTCCTGAATCTTGTTTTTCTGCAGGAATTCCTTGCAGTCATCAGCTATGTGGAGGATAATATCCGTACCTCTCTCGCTCTTTTCTGCATCTTCAATTTCGAATGCAGGAGAACCATCGCAACTCCATTTTACGGCTTTAGAGCCTTCTTTGTAGCTCTTGGTAATGATTTCCACCTTGTTGGAAACCATGAAAGAAGAATAGAAACCGAGTCCGAAGTGACCAATGATAGCATTGGCATTCTCCTTATATTTATCAAGGAAATCAGTAACACCTGAAAAAGCTATTTGATTGATGTATTTATCTATTTCCTCTTCTGTCATTCCGATACCATGATCGCTGAAGGTCAATGTACCAGCATTCTCGTCAAGAGAAACTCTTACTGTAGTGTCTCCAATTTCTCCCTTGAAATCACCTTGAGCAGCAAGTGTTTTCAACTTTTGTGTGGCATCTACTGCATTTGACACCATCTCACGGAGAAAGATGTCATGGTCTGAATAAAGAAACTTCTTGATGACAGGAAAAATATTTTCTGTCGTTACTCCAATATTACCTTTTTGTGCCATAATTATATGTTTTAATTTTAAATTTACTATTCTTATCTTATGTTTTTGTGTTTGCCACTTACAAAAGGCGTGCCAAAGAGTGATTAAATGTTTCTTAATGTATCTGAAATGTTTCATTTATGACTTTTTGGCTCAAATTATTTCTTATAAAATTTGGTTGCTTTGTTTTTTTAATTACCTTTGCAATCAATTTAATGAAAAACTTTTAAAACAACACAATCATGATGCAACAATTTCAATCTAAATCCGATTTGATCGCTGACTATTATTCTCAGCACTACGGAGAAGTGAAAGCTTTCGTTTCTTCTCGATTACAATATGCAGATGATTCTGAAGATGTCGTTCAGAATATCTTTCTGCGCCTCTTGCAAATGGACAAAATGATATCTTCTGTCACTTTGCCTTGTTTGGTATATACAGTTGCCAGAAATTTGATTTGTGATTATTGGCGCCATCGTCAATGTGTGTATGATTATGAACATTTCTTCGTGAACTCTCCTGCTTCTCGAATTTGCACTAATACGGGTGAATCAATCTATTCGGTCCTGCAAATTAACGAATTGCTTGAACGTGGAATTGCTCGCTTAAGTGAAAATCAACGTAAGATTTATCGGATGAACGTATGCGATGGAATGCAGATTAGTGAGATTGCAATCAAGTTGGATGTTAAATATAAGAATGTAGAAAATCGTCTTTGTGCTGCTCGTAAAGAGGTTAGGAAATATATGAAGTGTATGTTGGCTTAATTGGTGATTTAAATGAAAGATGTTGTATTCATATTATTCATATAAAAATAGGAGAAATTATCATCTTATGAGTGATAACTTCTCCTATCTTTTTTGTAGCTGTTGCCACAAAAACATTGAGACAACGTAAATTTCTTTGTTTAGCTAATCATAAGTTAGTTATACCAAATTTCTCCGCCCATTACGTTTTGGGTCATTACCACAGTTTCTTGAATAGGTGATGCGATTTCTACGTACTCACCATAGTTCTTAGCATTTTCTGTTTTCATTTTCTTTAGGGTTTGTGATTTAATAAATGTTTATCTTTGTACTTATACTTTGTCTTAAGAAAACAAGCATGTTATCTTTAAGACATTGCAAAGTTAATCATTATTTTTCAGATTATCAAGTATTTACCGCATTTTTTTACGTTTTTAACAGTATTATTTTTTCTTTTGGCATATTTATGCGTCTTTTTTCTATTTTTGCTGAATTTAGTTTATTTTATGATTCTGGATAAAAGAAAAGTAGGTGCGTCATAAGCCGCATCATGTAAACTAAAAAAGTCTCACAGACTTTAAATATTTACATAGATTTTTATGGAGGAAAGACCAAATCTGTGTATATCTGGAATCTGTGGGACTATGTGCTATTAGGCTATCAGCCCGTACTAATCTTGCCTGTTACTTAACTTTTATCCTTTGCGTGGTGCATTGCGGAGTATTTCCAGAAGATGATCCCATACCATCTGCACAGTTGGGATATAGAGTGCTTCCTGTGGAGTGTGTACTTCTCGGAGAGTAGGACCAAAGCTAACCATGTCCAAATCAGGATATTTTTCTGAGAAGAGGCCGCATTCCAGACCTGCATGAATACCCTTGACTAATGGTTTCTTTCCGAAAAGTTTTTCGTAACTCTTGACGGTGATTTCCGTGAGTTTGCTATCTGTACGCATTTTCCATGCTGGATATTTGTCGCCTACAGTAATTTTAGCTCCAGCCAGCTGGAAGGCAGCTTTCACTGTATTGGTCATGTTTTCCAGATTGCTCATCACATTACTGCGTTGTGAAGCTACGATGTCAATAGAGCTGTCTGTAGTTATCACACTGGCAACATTGCTGGAAGTTTCTACCATCCATGCAATAGCTTCATCCTGGCAGGTTGTCAACGGACCGTTATCTACTGCTTGTAAAGCCATGATGAACTTTTCTGCTGTTGCTTTTTCGATGACAGGAGATGGCTCTGCAGATTCCATATTGAAGACCATATCCTTTTCTGTAACATGGAATTCTTCTTCAACTTCTGATGCAAAGATGTTCCAGTCTATACGAACCTGTTCTTTTACCTCATTCTTGATGGCTAATACTACCTGACCATCACGAGGGATGGCATTGTGCATCTTACCACTATTGAAGTTGACTAATCTGATGTCGCCGTTAAACTTTTCCATCTCCAAAAACAGGAAGCGGGCGAGAAGTTTGATGGCATTGGCGCGCTTCTTGTTGATGTCATCACCAGAGTGACCGCCATTTAAGCCTTTCAGACTCAATTTGATGAAGAAGTAACCAGCAGGAGCTTGTTCGCGTTCAAATTCAAACGTAGCGTGAATGGTTTGTCCACCAGCGCAGGAAACGAAAATCTGTCCTTCATCCTCAGAATCCAGGTTGATGAGCATTTTGCCAGTCATAAAACCTGCCTCCATGCCATGAGCACCTGTTAAGCCAGTTTCTTCATCGCGTGTAAACACACATTCAATAGGACCGTGTTCGATCTCATTGCTGTCGAGGATAGCCTGTTCTATAGCGCATCCAATTCCGTCGTCAGCCCCCAGAGTAGTACCCTTAGCTTTTAACCATTCGCCATCTATATAAGTCTGGATAGCATCCTTGGTAAAGTCGATATCAACATCTACCAACTTGTCGCAAACCATATCCATGTGACTCTGGAGTATGATGGTTTCTCTGTCTTCGTATCCAGGTGTAGCAGGCTTTCTGATGATTACATTGCCAGTTTTGTCAACGTTGGTTTCAAGATTTCTGCTTTCGCCAAAATCTTTGAGGAACTCAATCATCTTTTCCTCGTGCTTAGAAGGACGAGGTATTTGATTGATTTTTGCGAATTGCTCGAAAACGCATGATGGTTTTAACTCATTTTTTTCCATATCAATATGTTTTTATATTATTGTTGTACTATTAATAACTTACTTTTTTTAGAAAAGAATGTTATTTTATTGATAATTACTTACTATTTCTGGCTTTTTATTTGGGATATTCCCCAAAAAATATTACCTTTGCAACCAAATGTGCTAATTAAAGCACTGCAAAATTAATAAAAATGGTAAAGATATTCCTATTTAGTGTGTTAATAATTGCTATTTGTATAGCATTGTTATCAGTTAAGTTGATTTTTAGGAAGAACGGAAAGTTCTCTTCCCAGCATGTGCATGATAATCCTGGCTTGCGCAAGCAGGGCATTCATTGTGTCATTGATCAGGACAGAGAGGCTCGTCAGGCAGGAAAAGCATATTAAGTAATAATAAAATTATAGAAGAAATGAAAAAGAACATTTTGGGGTCAGTGGCATTTGCTGCTATGGTCGCTTTGTCACTAACATCTTGCAACAAGTCACAGCCACAGGTTGAAGCTAAATCTGAAAGTAAGGCTCCGGCTGAGTTAAAGATTGCTTATGTTGAGGTGGATTCTATCATGACTCAATATAAATTCGCAAAGGAGTATGCTGCAATTCTTGAAAAGAAGGGTCAGAACATTCAGGCTACTCTTGCACAGAAGCAGCAGAACTTGCAGGCTGCCGCTGCTAATTTCCAGCAGCAGATTCAGCAGAATGCTTTAACTCGTGAGGCTGCTGAGCAAAGACAGGCTGCTATACAGAAGCAGAATAATGATTTGCAGGGATTGCAGCAGCGTTTGAGCAACGAGTTTGCTTCAGAACAGGAGAAGTACAATAAGGCTCTTCATGATAGCATCGCTAATTATCTGGCAAGATATAATAAGGATAAGAAATATAGCATTATCTTCTCTAAGAGTGGTGACAACTTGCTGTACGCAGACAAGGCTTATGATATTACCAATGAAGTAATCTCTGGTCTTAACAAGGCTTACAAGAGCACACTCCCTGCTGCTACTCCAGCTGCAAAGAAGTAATATTATTATGTTAAGAGACGAGCGGTATCAATTTGTGTTGGATTACTTTCGGCAATCCATGCCACATGTAACCACGGAGTTGCAGTTTGGTAGTGCATTTCAGCTTTTGGTGGCAACCTTGCTTTCGGCTCAATGTACAGACAAGCGTATCAATATGGTTACACCTGCTCTTTTTGCCCATTATCCTGATGCAAACAGAATGGCTCAGGCTGAGGAGGATGACATCTACGATCTGATTAAATCTGTCAGTTATCCTAATGCCAAGGCTAAGCATCTGGTGGAAATGTCACGTAAACTGGTATGTGATTTTAATGGAGAGGTTCCTTCTGAAATGGCTCAGTTGGTTACTCTTCCTGGCGTAGGGCGAAAGACTGCAAATGTGATACGGGCAGTTTGGTTTGGTAAGGCTACGATGGCTGTTGATACACACGTTTATCGCGTAAGTCACCGTTTGGGCTTAGTTCCTAAAACCGCTGATACTCCTCGTAAAGTAGAAGATTACCTGATGAAGCATATTCCAAAGGAAGATATTCCTAATGCTCATCACTGGTTACTCCTGCATGGTAGGTATGTTTGTAAAAGTGCTAACCCAGATTGTGGTAAGTGTCAGTTTACAGATATCTGTCCTAAATTGCTGAAAAACAGTAAATTATAAATATGGATACAAAAAATCCCAAACAGTTGGTTGATATTCAATCACTGTTTGGGATTTTTTGATGTTTTATCTTTTTATATTAATTCCAGAATCTTATCGATAATCTTATCTATTGTAGTAGAATCAGTAGCTTGATCTATTTTCTGATTTATCTTTTCCTCGATTTTCTTGCTCACCTTGTCTGCAGCCTTATCCATAGCTTGATTGGCTCTGTCTTCCAACTTCTTCTGGATATTTCCGCCCAAATCTCTTTCATCAGTTGTGCTTTCGCCCAAATCTTTTTCATCAGTAGTGTTTTCACTTGAATCGTACTCGTCAGAACTGGTATTTTCTGGGTTGTTTCCTTCCAATGCTTTTACCATGTCGTCAGAATTCATAGTAATGACTTTTCCGAAAATTCCATAACTTACTGTATGTTCTTTGTCTTGAATAGTCACAGTACCTTTCGAGAAAATCAGATAGTTATGATATTCGAAGAGATTGTCAAGTGCCGAGTCAATAAAATTACCTGCAAGCATTCTCGCCATCATTCCAAAACCTTGTGAGAAGATATCATTGCCATTAGATGTTGTTGCTTTTTCCACGGCTTTACTTACTTCTGTGCGAATGGCATTTTCATGTGATTCTCTGTTAGGATTTGTCAGAGCCATGATAATGAGGAGAAGCAAGACAAGTCCACCGAAAATTTTGAGCAAATAATGATTTTGCGGTTTCTTTTCCTCTTTATAGGGAGCCGAAGGGGGTGTTGGCGGAATTGCAGTTTCTTGTTGCATGCCTGTGGAAGAAGCATTCCTATATTCATTTGTCTTTTCATTCAAAATGTAACGGAGTTCAGAAATAGTCCAGGCTGGTTGCCAGTCTTTCATACCTTCTTTCCATACTAAGGTTTCTGATGAAATACCCATTTCTGCAAGTTGGGCTATCGTATATGGTCCTTCTTGCTGATTATTTAATATAACGAAGAATTTCATTTGCTTATGATATTATATATAATGTATGGTCTTCTTTTATTCATGTGTAGCTTTCCACCAGCCAGTTTTCTCTTTACCTCTGATGGCAACAGGATGCTGGCTTGGGTCAGAAATTGAAAGACCGCAATAATTCTTGATTTTAATAGTTACTTCTGGATACTGTCTTAAAGCTGTATATGCGCAATCAGTATGTGCTGCAGCTTTGACTGTTTTCTTCAGTTGGTTGCTGAATTGTTCTTTCAGATAACCATTTGGTCTCAAACTGTCAACATATACTGCCATGTCGTAGGACAGATGTGGCAAGAAACCATCGAGTGGCTGAATGGAGTCGAGAGGAATCGTGGTATCTAATGTATATTTTTGATTGATTTCTTTCATTACATTTGCCAGCGCATCTAATTGTCTGCAATCGATGGCAGCCATATTGCAATATGGAGCATTGCTATTCTTGTAGAAATTTACGATGCCATTTACAAGACTGCTATAGTTTGGTGTCGTTCCATTAAGATAGCTCCACATTAAACGGTAAGGAATTCCTTTAGCCATGATTTCACTACTGGAAGCGACGAGATAGTTGGTAACATCTTTCAACTCGTAGGCGGTTTCTATATTGCTCATGTAGCAGACGTCGAAGAGGATGTATTGCATCTTCAATCCGCTCTCTCTGATGCCTTCGGCAAGGGTGCTGATATCTATGGCGTTTTCTGCCAGGCTCACACTGCCGAAGAAGCGGGTGAGGGGGGCGTTGGGATCAGGACCAAACTGAATGCCGCTGAAAGAGGAGATACCGGTAGCAGAATAGCCGGTAGCTGAATTGTCGGCTGCGGAATAGCCGCTCAAGGCGCTATCGCTTGGTCGTGTTACGCTTGGACGTGCATAGTAAGGGTATCTGCTCCAGTCGCTGGCATAAGTCCATCCACAACCATGTGCTCCCACGATGAGGGCATAGTTCAGTGCACTGGCTTGCGTTTTCACCTCGTTCAGAATATCTGCGATGCCCTCGGCTGAGGCATACGAAGCACCCTCGTATTCCTTCAGGGGAACACGGTCCACGCTTTTGGTAGTAGCATTATATTGCAAGTCATAGAGCGTGCTGTGGTTATATTTATCGCTTAGGAACACCAGAACGCGGGAATTGTTGAGTCCCTTTCTGTCGATGATGCCATCGCAGATGCTGTCGATGTTGTTCTGCAAATAGCCCAATAATTCCGTGCTGCTTTTGCCTCCCGTCCATGGATAGAACGCCAGGATAGTCTGCTTGTTGACGCTATCCGTATCAAAAGCCTCTTCGCTGCAACCCGTAAAAGTCATCGCGAGCGAAATCATGCATATAAATAAGGTGAAAAGCTTCTTGATCATGTTTATATCTAAAAAGGTTAAATGTTTAGTGCTTAGCGTATGACACACTAAACACTAAACATTATTTATAATTATTTTCCGTAATTATGTCTCTAATTATATCTATAATTATTTCTAACTATGTCTATAATTACTTCTAATTATGTTTCTAATTACTTCTTCTTGAGCTCCTCGATGGTTGCCTTGAGGGCAGCAATCTTCTCTACAGAGTCGCTCTCCTTCTTGCGCTCCAGAGCTACTACCTTCTCAGGAGCGTGAGCTACGAAGTTCTCATTGCTGAGCTTCTTGCGTACACCCATCAGGAAGCCTTCTAAGTGCTTGAGCTGAGCTTCTGCCTTCTCAATCTCGGCAGCTACGTCGATAAGGTCGCCCAAAGGAACGGCAAACTCGTCAGTACCTACCATGAAGCTGGATGCATCAGCGCTCTTTTCTGCAATGACCTCAATCTTGTCAAGGTTTGCCATCTTAAGAGTTACCTCATTGAAAGCTTCGAAATCGTTCTTGCCAACTACCTGGAGAGACAACTGCTCCTTCTGTGCAATGTTCTTCTGGTTGCGGACAGTACGAACGCCTGCGATGATCTGCTTCACTGCCTCGATGTCTGCTGTCAACTTCTGCTCCTCGGCTGTAGGTGCTGGCATCTCCAGCTTCTCGCGCATGATGCTCTCGCCATCCTTGCGGTCGTAGATGTGCTGCCACAACTCCTCGGTGATGAATGGCATGAATGGATGCAACATCTTCAGGAGGGCATCGAAGAAACGGAGGGTAGCGTCGTAGCTCTTCTGGTCGATAGGCTGACCATAAGCAGGCTTTACCATCTCCAGGTACCAAGATGAGAACTCATCCCAGAATAACTTATATACAGTCATCAGAGCCTCAGAGATACGATATTCCTTAAACTGCTTTTGCATCTCTTCGTTTACCTCCTTGAGTTTAGCGTCAAACCACTTCACTGCGATTTCTGCGCTCTTAGGCTGCTCGATGTCGGCTGTTTCCCAACCCTTAACAAGACGGAAAGCATTCCAAATCTTATTGTTGAAGTTACGTCCCTGCTCGCAGAGGCTCTCGTCGAAGAGGATATCGTTGCCCGCTGGAGCGCTGAGCATCATGCCCATACGAACACCATCGGCACCAAACTTGTCAATCAGATCGAGTGGGTCAGGTGAGTTACCGAGACTCTTACTCATCTTACGGCCGAGCTTATCGCGAACGATACCTGTGAAATATACGTGCTTGAATGGCATCTTGCCACGATACTCGTAGCCTGCCATAATCATACGTGCTACCCAGAAGAAAATGATATCCGGACCTGTTACGAGGTCGGAAGTAGGGTAGTAGTAGTTGATCTCCTCGTTGTCAGGATTTTCAATACCATCGAACAATGAGATAGGCCACAACCATGAAGAGAACCAAGTATCGAGGCAGTCGCTTTCCTGCTCAAGATCCTCAGCCTTGATGTTGGCGTTCTTTTCCTGAGCGAGCTTCAATGCTTCCTCTGCAGTTTCTGCTACTACGAAATCCTTCTTGCCAGCGTTGTCGAAGTAGTAAGCTGGGATGCGGTGACCCCACCAGAGTTGGCGGCTAATACACCAGTCCTTGATGTTCTCCAACCAGTGGCGATAGGTGTTCTTATACTTCTTAGGATAGAACTCAATATCATCGTCCATTACTGGAGGGAGGGCGATGTCTGCAAAGTGCTGCATCTTGAGGAACCATTGTGTAGAGAGCTTTGGCTCAATAGGCACATTGGTACGCTCAGAGAAGCCCACCTTATTATTATAGTCCTCAATCTTCTCCATCAAGCCTGCGTTCTGAAGGTCGATAGAAATCTGCTTGCGCACGTCCATGCGGTCCATACCTACATAGAGACCAGCAGCTTCGCTGATGGTACCGTTGTCGTTGAAGATGTCGATGGTTTCCAAACCATGCTTCAAACCGAGAGCGTGGTCGTTGATATCGTGAGCAGGAGTTACCTTCAAGCAACCTGTACCAAACTCGATATCTACGTATGTATCTTCGATGACTGGAATCTCACGGTTGACGAGAGGTACGATGACATGCTTACCCTTCAACCATGTATTCTTCTTGTCCTCTGGGTTGATACACATGGCAGAGTCGCCCATGATAGTTTCAGGACGTGTAGTAGCTACTACTGCATAGTAACCCTTCTCATCCTTGTGCATGACGTTCTCTTCATCTACCTGCTGGCAGTCTTTCTCTACTACGTAATACTTCAAGTGATAGAGCTTAGAGTGCTCGTCCTTATAGATTACCTCCTCGTCAGAGAGTGCAGTCTGAGCCTTAGGATCCCAGTTGACCATGCGCACACCACGATAGATGAGACCTTTCTTGTAAAGATCGCAGAATACGTGGATGACGGCGCGAGAACGGGTCTCGTCCATAGTGAATGCTGTGCGATCCCAATCGCAGCTGGCACCGAGTTTGCGGAGCTGTTTCAGGATAATGCCACCATGCTCGTGCGTCCAGTCCCAAGCGTGCTTGAGGAACTCCTCGCGAGTAAGGTCAGTCTTCTTGATGCCCTGCTGAGCGAGGCGGTTGACTACCTTAGCCTCGGTAGCGATACTGGCATGGTCTGTACCTGGTACCCAACAAGCGTTCTTACCTTCCATGCGTGCACGGCGAACGAGAATATCCTGGATCGTATTGTTGAGCATGTGTCCCATGTGAAGCACACCTGTAACGTTTGGTGGAGGGATAACCACTGTATAAGGTTCACGACCATCTGGCTTAGAGCTGAAAAGCTTGTTGTCGAGCCAGTACTGATACCATTTACTTTCCACTGCTTGTGGATCGTATTTACTTGCTAATTCCATTGCTTATATCTAATTTTTATTCTTTTTCTTTCTTTTTCCTTAAAAAACGGTGCAAAGATACTACTTTTTGGGCGAAAAACACTATCTTTGCATCAAAATTATTAATTTTTGCACAAAACGATGGTTAGTAATGCAGTAAAAGAAGTTTCAGAGCAAGATAGAAGAAAACAGTTAGCCGGTTTTCTCTATGATATGGCGAAGCTGATGTTTGGTAGCGTTGCCGTGGGAGGATTGTCGCCTCTGATAATTGGAGGTGATTTCGGTTGGCTTAATATAGTGTGTTTTTTTGTTGGTTCAATATGTGGGTTCTTGCTTGCATATAGTGCCAATGATTTGTTGAAGTATAAAAAGTAATAGTTATGGAAGCATATTTGTTTTTTAATGTAATGATGTTTGTGTTTGCATTGTCTTTTGCCATTTTCCTCAACACGAAGGCAGGCAAGAAATGGAAAGATAATCTTTAATGAGAGGTTACAATCATGCATACGAAAGAAGAAAAGTTAGCAGCGTTCAGTCGCTTGTTGGATGTGCAGGACCGTCTGCGACTGCAATGCCCATGGGACAGAAAGCAGACATTCGAGAGTCTTCGCCCGAATACAATCGAGGAGACTTTCGAACTCTGTGATGCACTGATGAAATGCGATTATAAAGATATCAAGAAAGAGTTGGGTGATGTTTTGGAGCATGTGATGTTCTACAGTATCATCGGACGAGAAGATGGTGAGTTTGATATCTGCGATGTTTGCAATCAGGAAGCAGATAAACTGATGCTCCGTCATCCATTTATCAATTGGAACGAGGAAGGTGAATGGAGCGTATCCAATCCTGATATGTATATCAACGAAAATGGACAGGTGGTTTATAAAGAAGAAAAATGTGAGTCTGAGGATTCAGCTTCTGATGATGACCAGAACTCTTTGATAAAGGCGGGTTCAGTCAAACCTAAAACATCAACTGCTGTTGAGAAAACCTGGGAACAGATTAAGCAGCAGGAGAAGGATGGAAATGAAAGAGTGCTTAGCGGTGTTCCTAATGCCTTGCCTTCTCTTATTAAAGCTTATCGCATACAGGACAAGGCAAGAAATGTAGGTTTTGATTGGAAAAACAAAGAGGATGTTTGGGATAAGGTTCAGGAGGAACTTGATGAATTGAAAATAGAATTGGCAAAGGAAGATAAGGAAAATTCTACAAAGGAATTAGGTGATTTCCTTTTTTCTGTGATCAATGCAGCCCGTCTCTATAAACTGAATCCCGATAATGCGCTTGAACATACCAATCAGAAATTCATTCGTCGCTTTAATTATGTGGAAGATCATACCTTAAAGAAAGGAAAAAATCTGAAGGATATTTCATTGGAAGAAATGGATCAACTTTGGAATGAAGCTAAATCTTTAGAGAAAAATGAAGGCCAATCTAAAGAGGCGAATAAAGACTGATCTTTTCTATTAAGATAAGAGTGATTAAATCTATAGATATGAGTGATATAAATAAGAGTAATGGTAAATCTATAGAAAAGAATGGTTTTGATTTTTGATAACATTCGGAATATAGATAATCCTGCGATTATTGGTTATCCTGCGAATTATAGACTATATCGCGAATATTGATAAAAATAAATAATAAGGAGATTTAAATATGAAGAAATTATTTTTTATAACAATAGCTGTGGTAAGCCTGTTTATTGTTAACAGTTGTAAGGAACGTAAAACGTCCAATGTCATTTCTGTTGTTGATTCAGCAGATGTTGATGTTCCGGACTCGACAATATATGGTATTTGCGGTGACGGCACCACAATGCATAATCTTCAATTGATAACAGATGCTGGAGATACCATGAATGTTTTTATTGATGATGAAGAACCTAACATCGTGAAAGGTGGTTTGTTGGCAGGTGACAGAATCGCTTTGATATTGAATGGTCAAAAAAATGAAGAACTGGGCGATGTGGCTGCTCAGCAGGTGATTAATCTGACTTCACTTCTCGGAAAGTGGACGAGTCTGGATAAGAATTTTGAGATTATTGAAGGCGGTGAGGTCAAGAATCATGTGAAGGCAGAACAGAATCCTTGGACATCCTGGAAGATTCTCAATGGTAAGTTGTTGCTCAACAAGGATACTTTCATGATTGATGAATTAGGCCCTGACAGTATGTATTTGGAAAATAATGCTGGAATCTTTACTTTCAAGCGTCAAGTATAATATATTTCCAAGCGTTGGATATAAGTTTCTTGTAAGAGGAAAATAATTAACGTTATAGATAACTTTTAATGGAACCTTTTAGAATTCATATATTAGGGTGTGGCAGTGCATTGCCCACCCTTAAACATTATCCTACTTCGCAAATTATTGAATTGCGAGGAAAGGCTTTTATGATAGATTGTGGTGAGGGCGCACAGATACAATTCAGGCGCTCCCGCATTCATTTTGGGAAGATTAATGCCATCTTCATTTCTCATCTCCATGGTGACCATTGCTTTGGATTGCTCGGATTACTTTCTACCTTTGGAATGTTAGGTCGAACCTCTTCTTTAAAAGTCTATGCGCCAAAAGAATATGAGAGTTTGTTTAAACAACAGTTAGATTTCTTTATGACGGGTATGGAATATAAAATCGAGTTTGTTCCCGTTGATACCAAGGTGTCTGAAATTATCTATGAAGACAAGTCTCTTACGGTAGAAACAATTCCACTTCAGCATCGCGTTCCTTGCTGTGGATTTCTGTTCCGCGAGAAGGCTACATTGCCCCATATCCGACGTGACATGATTGACTATTATGAGATACCGGTAAGTCAGATTAATAATATCAAGTTAGGAAAAGATTGGATTACATCGGATGGAAAGGTTATTGACAATAGTCAATTGGTTACTCCAGCAGAAACGCCAAGAAGTTATGCCTATTGTAGTGATACAAAGTATATGCCTGAGCTTTATAAAAAAATACAGGATGTAACGGTACTTTATCATGAGAGTACTTATGCTTCGGAGAATGAGGATAGAGCCAAACTTTATTATCATTCCACAGCGAAGCAGGCTGCTCTTGTAGCTAAAGCAGCCAATGTTGGTAAACTTCTTTTAGGCCATTATAGTGCAAGATATAATTGTGAAGCCGTTTTGCTCAATGAGGCAAAAGCCGTTTTCCCTCATAGTTTTTTAACTCAGGAGGGGGATGTTGTAGAAATTTAAATGGCCTACAAAAAAGAAATTTGCAAAAAAATATAAATCTGATGCAAGATTTTCATATTTTTCAGTTTTTAGATAAAAGGCTATGAGTTTAAGACCACCCGGTTGTGGTAACTTGTTGTTAAAGAATGAAATCAGAAAAGGAATTATTGGATGACATCAAAAAGGGCGACAGGAGTGCGTTGCATCAACTGTATAGCCGATATGTGGGATATGCCATGGCTGTAGGGCTGAGGTATGTCCCTGATCGTGATGATCTCAATGATGTCATTCAGGATAGTTTCGTGAAGATTCTTTCTTCTGTCAACAGGTTTGAATACAGGGGTGAGGGATCATTGAAGGGATGGATTCTTAGGATTGTTTCTAACGAGGCAATCAATTTCATCAAACAGAAAACGAAATTTTCTTTTATTGATGAGTTCCCAGATGAGATAGAAGAACAAAAACCAGACGTCGATAAAGTGCCACCGCAAGTTCTGAATCAGATGATCAGTGAGTTGCCTGATGGTTATAGAATGGTTTTGAATCTCTATGTCTTTGAACAAAAGAGTCACAAGGAGATTGCAGAGATGCTTGATATCAAGGAATCTACTTCAGCTTCTCAGTATTTGAGAGCCAAGAAACTTTTAGCGAGCAAAATTAATAATTATCTAAGGAATAATGAATATGAATAACGATTGGACAGACAGACTACGCGACCGGATGGCAGACTATGAAATGCCAGTCGGAGATGAGTTGTGGGCTAACATAGAACAATCGTTAGCTCAAGATGAGGTATTTGCGAATAAAAACGACCATAGCAATCATGGTGTCGCTCGCTCTATTGTGATGCGTCGTTTCTCTATAGCCGCATCAATAGCTGCCCTTCTTGCTGGTGGTGCCTATGTGTATTTCCATCCGTGGAATGAAGTTGCAGAAAATGAAGTTGCTGCTATATTTGACAAAGGTCCCAAAACTTTCATTGATAAAAGGCAGACAGCAGTCCCTAAAGATAGTCAGGCAGCAATCTCTGATAATAGTCAGAAATCAATCTCTGCTGATGGTCAAAATGCAATTTATGATGATGGTCAGACTGCTGTATCTGCTAATGGTCAAAATGCGATGTCTAAAGATGGACTGCAAACTTTGTCTGGAGGCGGACAGAATAGGAACAACATTCTTGCTCAATCTAATTCTGTAGAATTAGAAAGTTCTGAATCTGCTTTGTCTTTAGATTTAGATACTCAGAGTTCTGCCCGTTCTGTAAATGAGAAATCAGAAACGGTTCCTTCATCCCGTTCTTCTCGGAAAGTAAACTCTCTAATAACTTCAGAAGGTGATGTAATGTCTTCTGCTCAGAACGGAAGAAGGACAGTTTTGGCACAAAGCAGCATGGATGAAGAACTGGGACGTAAAGACAAACGTCATCGTGGTGGCTTGAAACTCCAGTTGTACGGCGAGAATGGATTTATAGGAAAGACATCGGGAGGCAATAGTCCTGTATTGATGAGCTCTATGCCTTCTTCTGATCCTGTTTATTATGATAAAAATATCAAGATTACCAGTTTCTTTGATGAAAGATATATGGCTATGATTCCAACTTCGGATCTCTACGAAGAGGCCAAGCATCATCAACCGATATCTGTAGGTATGCAGGTGGGCTTTCATCTTCTTCCCAAGTTGAAACTCTCTACGGGTCTGGTTTATACCAAAGTCAGTTCGGATTTCATCAGTGGAGTTTCTGATACCCGTACAGTATCTACCCAAGATCTTCATTATATTGGAATACCGCTCAATTTGAGTTATTCTGTATGGGAATATAAAGGCTTGCATACTTACGTGACAGCAGGTGGCGAAGGAGCTGTAAATATTAAGAATCATACCGAAACGGATGGAGAAGTAAAAGAAAGCAAACGTGATAAGATGCAATGGTCAACAAATGCATCTGTTGGTATCCAGTATGATTTTATTCCTCAATTGGGAGTTTATGTGGAGCCTGGAATGAAATATTACTTTGATAATGGAAGTCAGATTGAAAATATCTTCAAAGATAAAAAGTTGAATTTCAATATCCAGTTCGGTCTCCGATTCAATATTGGGAAATAATAAAGTTAATTATAAAAGAGAGGGTGTGCCATAAGCCATGACACACCCTTTTTCTATCTGTATTTTCCTACAATAAATGTTAAAACATGCCCTTCTCGATGACACTCCCATTTCCTACAAATACTCTTATAATTTCCCTTCTCTGCCTGGGTATATTTTTCTCCCTGCCCACGCAAGAATTTTTCCTTGGGCAAGGAAAAATAAAAGTGGGTACAGGGACGGAAATAATGAAACCTGAATCCTTGAAAATTATAGACGGATGAAGAAGCGCTTTTTTAGTCACTTAACGAAGCGCTTTATTAACACCTAACGATGCGCTTCATTAGACCTTAATAAAGCGCTTTGTTAGATCTCAATAAACTTAGACCTTAACAAAGCGCTTCGTTAGAGCTTATAAATGCGTTTCTTTTGAGGAAATGCTTTATAAAAAAAGGGTGCGTCACAGACTTATGACACACCCTCTCTTTTTTATATGATTTTTCTGATTTAGTTCTTGAAACTGTGGATAGGAGCAGGGATGCGACCTACACGGTTGACAAATGCTTCACAACTGAAAGAGTTGACAGGCATGATAGGTGCATGACCCAGCAAACCGCCAAAGTCAACATTATCGCCAACCTTCATTCCTACAACAGGAATAACGCGGACTGCAGTTGTCTTCTGATTGATCATACCGATAGCTGCCTCGTCAGCAATCACACCAGAAATGGTTGTTGCAGGAGTATCGCCAGGAATTGCAATCATATCAAGACCTACAGAGCAAACACAGGTCATAGCTTCCAATTTCTCGATAGTCAGAGCACCTGCCTCTACAGCATCAATCATACCCTGGTCTTCACTTACAGGAATGAAAGCACCACTCAGACCACCTACGTATGATGAAGCCATGATGCCACCCTTCTTTACCTGGTCATTCAACAAAGCCAAAGCAGCAGTTGTACCAGGAGCTCCTGGATGTTCCAAACCGATTTCCTTAAGAATATCAGCCACACTGTCGCCGATAGCAGGAGTAGGAGCCAGAGACAAGTCGATGATGCCGAATGGGATATTCAGACGAGCAGAAGCCTCTTTAGCCACCAACTGACCTACACGTGTAATCTTAAATGCAGTACGTTTGATGGTCTCGCATAAAACCTCGAAACTTTCACCGCGAACACTTTCCAGTGCATATTTTACAACACCAGGACCGCTGACACCAACGCTGATGACAGCATCAGCTTCGCTAACACCATGGAAAGCACCAGCCATAAACGGATTATCGTCAGGTGCATTGCATAAAACAACCAACTTAGCACAACCTAATGAACCCTTGTCCTTGGTTGCTTCAGCAGTATCCTTGATGATTTGTCCCATCAGGCGGACAGCATCCATGTTGATGCCCGTCTTTGTAGAACCTACATTGATAGAACTGCAGATAAAATCAGTCTGCGCCAGAGCCTGTGGAATAGAACGAATCAGAAGTTCATCGCTCTTGCTCATACCCTTGCTTACGATGGCAGAGTAACCACCCAGGAAGTTTACACCGAGTTCCTTGGCACATTTGTCAAGCGTCTTGGCTATCTTCACATAGTCGTCTGTAGTCTTGCATGCAGAACCGCCTACGAGTGAAATAGGAGTAATGGAGATTCTCTTGTTGACGATAGGAATACCAAATTCCTTAGAGATATCTTCGCCTGTTTTTACCAGATTTTTGGCCAGGCGAGTGATTTTATTGTATATGTTCTGACAGAGCACGTCTACATCTGTTGCAGCACAATCCAACAGGTTGATACCCATTGTGATAGTACGAACGTCGAGATTTTCCTGCTCAATCATCTTGTTGGTTTCGATAACCTCAGATATGTTGATCATAATTGTATTTTTATCTATATATATAATAATGTGTCAAACTGATACCCTGAATGAATATCAGGATTGATTAGATACGGTGCATCATATCAAAAATTTCCTCACGCTGGGTTTTGATCTGTACACCCATGCCTTTACCAATCTCTGCAAGTTCATCAGCCACATTCTCAAAAGACTTCTTCATCTTACCCATGTCAACAATCATCATCATGTTGAAATACTCCTGAACGATGGTCTGTGAGATATCAAGAATGTTGATGTCATTCTCTGCCAAATAGGTACAAACCTTTGCAATGATACCCACAGTATCTTTGCCCACTACTGTAATAATTGTTCTGTTCATGATCAAATCTATTTGTTTTTGGTAATTATTTTGTCTGCAAAATTAACACTTTATTATCGAACTGCCAAATAAATATTCAAAAAGTTATTGTTTTTAATGGAAAGAATATTCTTTTTGCAGTAATTTCCCTGTTTCTTATTTAGTTCCGAAATAAAGGAAGAGCATACCTAAGAGCACCAGAAGCAGGTCGACAAACTTTGCTTTGAGGTTCTTTTCGTGGAAAATGGCGGCTCCAAAGAGGAAGCTGACGATGACACTTCCGCGTCTCACCATACTCACGATACTGATCATGGCTCCTGGCAAACTCAATGCATAGAAATAGACGAAGTCTGCTGCGCTCAAGAAGATACTGATGAATACGATAGACCAGTGCCAGTGGAATGGGGTGGTACTGTTTTTCTTAGGCCACCAGATCATGAGCATCATCGCTCCCATGAGGAAGAATTGGTAGATATTGTACCAGCTCTGTACAATCATTCTGTCCAGTCCTACGCCACCATTCTCTGGAGGAGCCATGAGATATTTGTCGTACAGACCGCTGACCGCTCCTAATATGGCAGCCAAGACGATGAAGTAGATCCACTTGTCATGCTTGAAGTCGATTCCTTCTTTCTTTCCGCTTTTGCTGAGCATGGCGAAAGAGATGATGGCTAAAATCACACCGATCCACTGATATAGGTTCAATACCTCACCATATACAATCAATGCACCTACAAGTGTCATCACCGGTCTTGTAGCGTTGATTGGGCCTACAATGGTAAGAGGCAGATGCTTCATGCCGAAATAGCCGAATGTCCAACTGCTCAGTACAATCATACTCTTCAGTACGATATATTTATGAACTTCCCATCCGCCTTCAGCTACATGAAAAATCGTTCCGTCCAGCTGAGTTCCTGTATAGCTCATTATGATGAACGGAATGAAAATGAGCGATGAAAATAGGGTGTTCAGAAAGAGCACCGGAATCACCGCGTTACCAGAAAGAGCCTTTTTCTTGAAGGCGTCATAGAATCCCAGCAGTGTGGCTGAGAGAAATGCTAATACTAACCACATAAATTTTAATCTTATTGCTTTTTATTTACCTATTGTTTTTTCTAATATTTTAATTTACTTTTTCTGAAGTCCAGAATTTCTATAGTCCTGGATTCCTGAAGTACTTGGTTTTCCAGTTCCAGATTCTTTCACTTCTTGATTCCTCCTGTCTTTGATTTTCTTCAGTCCTTTGATTCCTCCAGTCCTGATTTTCTACAAGCGTTTATTTCTCCTCCAGTTCCTTCTGCAGTCTCAGTATCTCATCTCTGTATTGCGCAGCTTGCAAGAAGTCGAGTTCCTTGGCAGCCTGTTTCATCAGGGCAGTCGTGTTTTCAATACTCTTGACGAGTTCCTCCTTACTCATACTGCGTACGATAGGATCGGCAGCAAAAGCGCCTCCTTCCGGTTCGACATATACCCGTCTGTTTTCCTTCTTGCCGTCACCGATGCGATAGTTAGCTTCCTTGTCGGCAGATGTTGGGAGTGCAGAGGTAATTGCCTTCTCTATCTGTTTAGGTGTGATACCATGATCGGCATTGTACTGCAACTGGATACTTCTTCTGCGGGCTGTTTCATCGATGGTACGCTGCATGCTCTCTGTGATGTTGTCTGCATACATGATTACCTTTCCATTGACGTTTCTTGCCGCTCTACCGGCAGTCTGTGTGAGTGAACGGTGACTTCTCAGGAAACCTTCCTTGTCGGCATCGAGAATCGCTACCAATGAAACCTCAGGCAGGTCAAGTCCCTCACGTAAGAGATTGACGCCCACCAGTACGTCGTAAACACCAGCTCGCAGGTCGTTCATGATTTTCACACGGTCAAGCGTTGCCACATCACTGTGGATATAGGCAGCTTTCACATTATGATTCAGCAAGAACTCAGTCAATTCCTCAGCCATTCTCTTGGTCAGGGTCGTAATCAGTACTCGCTCGTTTCTTTGTGTCCTGGTCAATATCTCATCCAGCAGGTCGTCTATCTGATTTTCACTTGGTCTTACTTCTATTTCAGGATCCAACAGTCCCGTCGGTCTAATCAACTGTTCTACCACAATACCCTCAGCCTCTCTGAGTTCATAGTCGGCAGGTGTGGCACTTACGTAGATAGCCTGATGGATCATACTGTGGAATTCTTCAAAGGTCAGCGGTCTGTTGTCAAAAGCAGCAGGAAGTCTGAAACCGTATTCCACGAGATTCTTCTTTCTGGCTCTATCACCTCCGTACATCGCACCTATCTGTGGGATGCTGACATGACTTTCATCCACTACAAGCAGGAAATCTTTCGGGAAGAAGTCCAGCAGACAGTATGGTCGTTCTCCAGCCTGTCGTCCGTCGAAATATCTGGAGTAGTTTTCGATACCCGAACAGTGACCTAATTCCTTGATCATTTCCATATCGTATTCCACTCTTTCCTTGATTCGCTGTGCCTTGATTCCATCGCCGATACTCTTGAAGAACTCTTCCTGCTTCACCAGGTCGTCCTGTATCATGCGGATAGCCTGTTCAGTCTGTTCTTTGGTAGTCACAAACAGATTGGCAGGATAAATCTCATATAGGTCGAATGATTCTATGCGATGATAGGTGAGAGAATCTACTTCTTCGATACTGTCGATTTCATCGTCCCACCAGGTAACTCTCAGCACGTGGTCACTATAGGCCATGAAGATGTCCACAGTTTCGCCCTTCACCCTGAAGTTGCCTCGTTGCAGTTCAATGTCGTTTCTTACATACAGCGCATCAACCAGTTGGCGCAGGAATACATTGCGGTCCAGTATCTGTCCTTTCTTTATCTTAATGATATTTTCCTGCATGGCAGTAGGTCCACCCATACCATAGATACAGGAAACAGAGGAAACCACGATGACATCCTTTCTACCTGATAATAGAGCAGAAACGGCTCCGAGTCGCAACTTGTCTATTTCTTCGTTGATGGCAAGGTCCTTCTCTATATAGGTGTCCGTAGTAGGAAGATAAGCTTCTGGCTGATAATAGTCGTAGTATGAGACATAGTATTCCACTGCGTTTTCAGGGAAGAAGCCCTTCATTTCCTGATACAACTGTGCAGCCAGAGTCTTGTTGTGACTCAGGATGAGGGTCGGCTTTCCCACGTTGGCAATGACATTGGCCACGGTGAAGGTTTTTCCCGAACCGGTGACGCCTAAAAGAACCTGTGCAGGATCTCCTTGCTCCACACCCTCAGTGAGTTGCCTGATCGCCTGTGGCTGATCGCCGGTAGGCTGGTATTTGGAAGTTATCTTGAATTCCATATCTGTTGATTTCAAAAATCAGTTTGTTGACAAGTATTGAGACACGAAGTCTTAATAAAATTAAATTATCGGTTGCAAAATTACAAAAAAAATCGCATAATTAGTTATAAAGAATGATAAAATGCGAAAAAGTGTATTTTTTTCTTTGTAGATAGCTATTTTATAGTTAACTTTGCATCACAAAACGTGATTATAATGAAAAAAACAATTCTTATATCAGCTTGTTTTGCGCTTCTGATGTCAAGTTGTGCAAATCAGTTTAACCAGGTTTATAAGTCTCAGGATTATAACTTGAAATATGAGTATGCCAAGCAGTATTTTGCTTCTGGCAAGTATTCTCGTGCAGCTACTCTTCTGAATGACTTGATTACTATCAAGAAGGGATCTACAGAGGCTGAGGAGAGTCTGTATATGCTCGCCATGTGTGAGTTTGAGATGAAAGACTATGAGACAGCAGCAGAGTATTTCCGCAAATATGTTTCCAGTTATCCTAAGGGTATCTATGCAGAGCAAGCTAAGTTCTTTGTAGGCGAAAGTCTGTATATGAATGCTCCAGAACCACGTCTTGACCAGAGTACTACGATTACAGCAATCAGTGCATTTCAGGAGTATCTTGACGTATATCCTGATGCCCGTCTGAAGAATTTGGCTACCAGTCGTCTTTTCGCTTTGCAGGATCTTCTGGTGGAGAAGGAATATAAGAATGCGAAGCTTTATTATGATTTGGGCAGTTATTTCGGCAACTGTCTGGGCGAGGGTAACAACTATCAGGCATGTATCGTAACAGCTCAGAATGCGTTGAAAGATTATCCTTATAGCAATAAGCGTGAAGCATTTGCCACACTGATTATGAAAGGCAAGTTTGAACTGGCCAAGATGAGTGTGGAGGAGAAGCAGCTGGAGCGTTATCAGGATGCTGAGGATGAGTGCTACGGCTTCATCAATGAGTATCCAGATTCAAAAGAACGTGCCAATGCTGAAAAGATGATTGCGAAATGTAAGGAATTCGAAAAAGAACATCCAGAGGATGCACTGGAAAAGTTGAGTTCCGGCAATTCCAATCAGTAAAGTTTCTTTTGGGTTTTAGCTGTTGAAAGAATCTATCTAAAGAGAATTGAATAATCTTTCTGAAGAGATTTTGAGAACATTATAAAAAAAGTTTGAAGAATCTGCAGATTTATAGAATCTTCCAGAACAAGTATAATTTATTGAATTTCTCAAAAATAAGAATAATAAGAATCAATCAAAATAGATATTAAATAAAGGTATTATTATGGATTACAAAAAAACAAAAGCTCCAACAAACACCGTGACTCGTAATATCATGGATCTCTGTGATGACACAAACAATATCTACGAGAGTGTAGCAATCATCGCTAAGCGTGCGAATCAGATTTCTCTTGATATTAAGCAGGAATTGAACAAGAAGCTCCAGGAGTTTGCTTCTTATAACGACTCTTTGGAAGAGGTATTCGAGAACCGTGAGCAGATTGAAATCTCTCGCTATTATGAGAAGCTCCCTAAGCCATCTCTCTTGGCAACTCAGGAGTTTGTAGATAAGAATATCTACTGGCGTGACCCAACAAGAGAGCACGCTCCTGTTGACAGATATTAATCTGATTACTGACTCTATATCATATATAATGCAGATTCTGCAAATATATAATTCAATGTTATAAGGTATTCTGCTTCTTTATGTGGTGTTTCTCCTTTTAATGAGGTGCTTCCCTTTTTAATGAGGAGTTCTTCCTTTTAATGTGGAGTTCCGTCTCTATTATGTAATTTTAGGAAAATAATTATAATTTAGGGATCTCAATTATATAGAAATGTAGGGTAGTGATTATATAATCATGTAGGAATATAACAAGATTATGATACAGCGTAAACAAACATTGTTTCTTCTGGTCGCAGTCATTGCCTGTGTGATCTGCCTGTTTGTACCTGTGGCTTCAGTGATGCCACAAGGTATGGGCAATCCAATGTCAGTACACTGTCTGGGCATTAGCGGCGAAGAGGGAATCCGTTTTGATGCAAGCTGTTTGCCACTGTTTCTTCTTTGCTCCGTTTCAGCATTGATGTCTCTGGCAACAGTATTCCTGTTCAAGAACCGTAAGTTGCAGATCAATCTCTGTTCTATCAATCTGCTTTTCAATGTACTCTGGTACGTAGATTATGCAGTGATCTTCTTCGGACTTGTAGGATTAGAAAAAGTATCCGGCAATTTGACATTCCATTGGGGTGCAGTAATGCCTCTTATATCACTTGTCTTTGTGCTTTTAGCACGCAAGGGAGTCAGTGATGATGAGAAATTGGTGCGTGCAGCCGATAGAATTCGTTAAAGCAACCCGTAGAATACGTTAAAAATAATTATAAAATCAACTTGAAATTTGTGGGAATCAAATAAAAGTTGTAATTTTGCACCCGCTGTCACGAGATGGCAGCATAAAATTCAAACCTCAAGTTAAAAAATTAGATTAAAAAATGGCAACAAAAATCAGATTGCAGCGCGGCGGTCGTAAGAGCTATGCTTTCTACAGCATCGTAATCGCTGACGTTAGAGCACCACGTGATGGTAAATTTACTGAGAAGATTGGTACTTACAACCCTAACACCAATCCTGCTACTGTAGATTTGAATTTCGATCGTGCCCTCTACTGGGTAGAGACAGGTGCACAGCCAACAGACACAGTACGTAACATCCTCAAGGGCGAGGGCGTTTACTTGATGAAGCACCTCCGTGGTGGCGTTAAGAAGGGCGCATTCGACGAGGCTGAGGCTCAGAAGCGTTTCGACGCTTGGAAGAACGGCGCAGACCAGAAGGTTTCTGCAGTTCGTGACGCTGAGGCAAAGGCTAAGAAGGAAGCTGCTGCTAAGGAGCTCGAGGCTGAGAAGAAGATGAATGAAGCAATCGCAAAGAAGGTAGCTGACAAGAAGGCTGCTCAGGCTGCTGCTCAGGCAGAGGCTGAGGCTGCTGCAACTGCTGAGGAAACTCCAGCAGAGGACGCTCCTGCAGAGGCTTAATCTTCTTGAAGATTTAAAGTATAAAGGTCGGTTTCTCTTTTTGAGGTCCGACCTTTTTTATTAAACTTACCCCATTGGGGATTTTTTTGGAAATAATAGATTCTTGATGATAGATTCTCAAAAAGAATAATAAATTCTTCATAATAAAGATATTTACATTTTCAAAAGAATGAATTCTTTAAAAGTAGATTCTGTAATCAAGATTCTGTAATATATAGATTCTGTAATGATATCGGTTGAAAATCTTAAAGTTGAATTTGGCGTTAAACCTCTTTTTCATGATGTCAGTTTTGTCATCAATGATAGAGATCGCATAGCGCTCGTCGGCAAAAACGGTGCTGGAAAATCTACCATGCTCAAAATCCTGTGTGGTTTGCAGAAACCTACTGACGGTGTTGTGGCGATTCCAAACGATACCACTATCGGATATCTGCCTCAGGTCATGAAACTTCAGGACGATACGACGGTCAAGGAAGAAACCCGAAAGGCCTTTGCTCATAATACGGAGATGAAGGTGCGTCTTGATAAGATGCAGCAGGAGATGGCTGACCGTACCGACTACGAGAGTGATGAATATGCGCAACTCGTGGAGAAGTTCTCTCAGGAACATGAACGCTACATGATGATGGGAGGTGAAAACTATGAGGCTGAAATCGAGCGTACCCTGACAGGTCTCGGATTTGTGCGAGAGGATTTTGAACGTCCTACCAGAGAGTTTTCCGGTGGATGGCGTATGCGTATTGAATTGGCGAAAATCCTGTTGCAGAAACCTGATGTCCTCTTGCTCGATGAGCCTACCAACCATCTTGATATCGAAAGTATCCAGTGGTTGGAACAGTTTCTTGCTCAAAGTGCCAAGGCGGTAGTACTCGTGAGTCACGACCGTGCGTTTATCAATAATGTTACCAATCGTACGTTGGAGATTACCTGCGGAAGGGTAGAGGACTACAAAGTGAAATACGATGAGTATATCGTCCTTCGTCAGGAACGTCGTGAACAGCAGTTGAGGGCTTACGAGAACCAACAGAAGGAAATCGCTGATATTAAGGACTTTATAGAGCGATTCCGATATAAACCTACTAAGGCAGTACAGGTGCAGAGTCGCATCAAGCAGTTGGAGAAAATTGTGCCGATCGAGGTGGATGAGGTGGATAACAAACAGATGCATCTCAAGTTTCCTCCTTGTCTGCGAAGCGGTGATTATCCGGTTATTTGCGATGAGGTACGCAAGGATTATGGAGAGCATACGGTTTTTGATCACGTCACACTTACTATTAAAAGAGGTGAGAAGGTTGCGTTCGTAGGAAAGAACGGTGAAGGTAAATCAACGCTTGTCAAATGTATCATGGGCGAGATTCCTTTTACGGGCAACCTCAAGATTGGACACAATGTACAGATAGGATATTTCGCACAGAACCAGGCGCAACTCCTTGATGAAAACCTCACGATATTCGATACCATCGATCGTGTAGCTACGGGTGAGATGAGATTGAAGATCAACGATCTCCTTGGTTCATTCATGTTCGGTGGTGAGACATCAGAAAAGTATGTGAAGGTACTCAGTGGAGGTGAAAGAAGTAGATTGGCCATGATCAAACTGCTGCTTGAACCAGTGAACCTGCTGATACTCGATGAGCCTACCAACCATCTTGATATGCAGTCAAAGGATGTGCTCAAGGAAGCTATCAAGGCTTTTGATGGTACAGCTATCATCGTGAGCCACGACCGTGAATTCCTTGATGGACTGGTAGATAAAGTCTATGAGTTCGGTGGCGGTAAGGTACGTGAGCATTTAGGTGGTATCTATGACTATCTTCGTGCGCACAATGCAGATTCCATCAATGCCGCATTGACAAGTGCTCAGTCTGCTCCTGTAGCAGCAACAATAGAAGCAACTCCTTCTGCCGGTAAACAGAATTATGCAGAGCATAAGGAACAGCAGAAGAAAATCCGCAAGGCAGAGAAGGCTGTCAAGGAGTGTGAAGAACGCATTGCCAAACTGGAAAAGCGCAAGAAGGAGATCGATGACCTCCTGATGAAGCCTGAGAATGCGACCAACATGGAACTTGTCACAGAATATACTTCGCTGATGCAGAAACTTAATGAGGAAAATGACAACTGGCTGCTTCTTTCTGAAAAGCTCGAAGAAGTCAGCAATTCATAATCATTCAGCATGAAATCTTCTTTCTGCAGATGCTTATCTTTCTGAGATTTAATAATAAAAATATAACTAACATGAACATTAAAATGATTCTTCCGATGATGCTGCTGGCAGCTATGCCTCTCGGCGCAGATGCACAGAACAAGTCGGGTCTTGTCATGGAAAACCTTGATAAGACAGTCAGTCCTGCTAATGATTTCTACCAGTTTGCTACAGGTGGATGGCAGAAGAACCACCCACTCCCAGCAGCTTACAGCCGCTTCGGCAGCTTCGATCAGTTGGCAGAGGACAACAACAAGCGTATCAATACCATTCTTTCTGAACTTCAGAAGAAGACTTATAAGAAGGGTACTATCGAGCAGAAATTGTCTGACTTCTATAAGTTGGCTCTTAATGTAGATGCTCGCAACAAGGCTGGCATCTCACCTGTTAAGCCACTTCTCGATGAGATGGAAGCAGCCAAGACAAAGGCTGACTTGCAGAAGATCCAGTTGAAGTATGCAGAACAGGGTTATGGTGTGAGCTTCGGTGGCGGTTTCGGTGCTGACGAGAAGAATGTCAAGATGAATATCTTCAGCCTCTATCAGGGCGGTCTCACCCTCGGTCAGAAAGACTATTATGTCAACAATGATGCAGCTACAGTAGCTATCCGCGAGGCATTCAAGAAGTATGTTCAGAAGATGTTCCAGCTTTATGGTTTCTCTGCAGAAGAAGCTGCTCAGAAGGAGCAGGCTATCTTCCAGCATGAAACGATGTTGGCGCTCATCTCAAAGAGCATGACAGAACTTCGCGACCCTCAGGCCAACTATAACAAGATGACTCTCAAGGAGTTCCAGGAGAAATATCCTAACCTCAACTTCGAGGCTATGTGTAATGCAGAGGGTATCAAGAGCGAGTACATCCAGGAGATGATCGTAGGTCAGCCTGACTTCCTTGCTGGTCTCGACAAGATTACTGCTGCCGAGAATGCCAATACGCTCAGAGCCTTGATGGAGTGGGATGTTATCCAGAGTTCATCTTCTTATCTCACTGATGAGATCCGTGAGGCTAACTTTGATTTCTTTGGTAAGACAATGAGTGGTCGCAAGGAGGATTATCCTCTCTGGAAGCGTGCTACCAGTCAGGTAGAAACTCAGTTGGGCGAACCTCTCGGTCGTATGTACTGCAAGCGCTACTTCCCAGAGTCTTCTAAGAAGATCATGTTGGAATTGGTAAGAAATCTTCAGGTAAGTCTCGGTCAGCGTATCGATGCACAGACCTGGATGAGCGATACTACCAAGGCAGCAGCTCACGAAAAGCTCGACAAGTTCTATGTGAAGATCGGTTACCCTAACAAGTGGACAGACTATAGCAGTCTTGAAATCGATCCATCTAAGAGCTTCTATGAGAACGTGATGGCATGCCGCAAGTTTGCTCACGACAAGCATATCAATGACAAGGCAGGAAAGCCAGTGGATCGTGACGAATGGTACATGACTCCACAGACTGTCAATGCTTATTATAACCCAACAACCAACGAGATTACCTTCCCAGCAGGTATCCTCCAGTATCCATTCTTCGATCCGAAGGCTGATGCAGCATTCAACTATGGTGCTATCGGTGTGGTGATCGGACATGAGATGACTCACGGATTTGACGATCAGGGAAGACAGTATGATTCAGATGGTAATATGCATGACTGGTGGACAGCCAATGATGCAGAGGGCTTCAACAAGCGTGCTGATGAGTATGCTGCATTCTTCAGCAATATCAAGGTATTGCCTGATTTGAATGCCAATGGCCGATTCACCTTGGGTGAGAACCTGGCAGACCACGGTGGTCTAATGGTTTCTTTCAATGCATTTAAGAATGCAACTGCAAAGAAAAAGCTCAAGGTGAAGGATGGTTTCACACCAGAACAGCGTTTCTTCCTTGCTTATGCTGGCGTATGGGGTCAGAACATCACAGAGCAGGAAATTCGCAACCGCGTAAAGCGCGACCCACATTCATTGGGTGAATGGCGAGTAAATGGCGCTCTTCCTCACATCAATGCCTGGTATGAGGCATTTGGTGTCAAGAAGGGAGACAAAATGTATATTCCAGAGTCAGAGAGATTAGATCTCTGGTAAAGAAATGATGATCCATACCTCTATTTCTGGTTTAAATATTCTTAGGGGTATGGGTCAGTTCTTTTTTAGATACAGCTATAGGGAAATGTGTTGAACAACTGTTCAACACATTTTCTGTTTTATAAAAAAAATCCTCTTTTTTTTCGCTAAGTCAGATTTTTACAGTAACTTTGCAGAAAAATACAAAGAAAGGATAAAAAATGCCATTAAGATTACCAGATAAATTGCCAGCCATCGAGTTGCTGAAACATGAGAATATCTTTGTGATGGACGAGAGCCGGGCTCACAGCCAGGAAATCCGTCCACTTAAAATCGTGGTTCTCAACCTGATGCCGCTGAAGATAACTACAGAGACCGACCTCGTGCGACTGTTGTCCAATACGCCTTTGCAGCTTGAGGTCTATTTCATGAAACTCAAGAGTCATACCCCTAAGAATACTCCTATCGAGCACATGATGATGTTCTATAAGGATTTTTCCGAACTCTCCAAGCAGAAGTTTGATGGTATGATTGTTACGGGTGCTCCGATCGAGACGATGGCATACGAGGATGTTGAGTATTGGCCGGAAATCATGCAGATTTTCGATTGGGCACGTACTCATGTCACTTCTACGCTCTATATCTGCTGGGGCGCACAGGCAGGACTTTATCATTTCTATGGCGTGCCGAAATATCCGTTGGAGAAGAAGATGTTCGGTATCTTCCAGCAGAAACCGCTGGATATGTCACAGCCTATCTTCAGAGGCTTTGATGATGTCTTTGCCATGCCTCACAGCCGTCATACAGAAGTGAGACGAGAGGATATTGAGAAGGTACCAGGACTTGACATTATTGCAGAATCTCCTGAAAGCGGTGTGAGCATCGTGATGGCAAGAGGGGGCCGTGAGTTCTTTGTAACCGGTCATCTTGAATATGCGCCAAATACACTCGATAAAGAGTATAAGCGCGATATGGGCAAGCGCGATGATGTGGAATTGCCAAAGAATTATTATTATCACGACGATCCTAACGAGGCTCCATTGGTTACATGGCGTGCACATGCCAATCTCTTCTATAGCAACTGGATCAACTATTATGTTTACCAGGAGACTCCTTATAATATTGACGATATTCAGTAAGATATGAGAACATTGGAATTATTGGCTCCTGCCAAAAATTTAGAATGCGGTATAGCTGCCATCGATCATGGAGCAGACGCCGTCTATATCGGTGCTCCACGCTTCGGTGCTCGAGCTGCTGCCGGCAACTCTATCGAGGATATCAAGCAACTCTGTGATTACGCCCATCAGTTTGGTGCCAAGGTTCACGTTACCGTCAATACAATCATCTATGATTCAGAATTGGAAGATACGCTTAAGATGATTTCCCAGTTGGATGAGATTGGTGTTGATGCACTCTTGCTGCAGGATATGGGACTCCTCTGGGAGGTAAGAGCTAAAGGTTTGTGGAAGAAGGAGTTACATAGCAGTACCCAATGCGATACTCGAACTCCTGAGAAAGCTTTGTGGTTGACTCAGATCGGTTTCAAGCGAGTGGTTCTTGCACGTGAACTGTCACTGGATGAAATCAAAGCCATCCACAATGCTATTCCAGACAGAGAGATTGAAGTCTTCGTGCATGGTGCTCTCTGCGTCAGTTATTCCGGAGTCTGCTATGCATCCGAAAAATGCTTCTCCCGTTCTGCCAACCGTGGTGAATGTGCCCAGTTCTGCCGTATGAAGTTTGACCTGGTTGATGCCGACAACCAGATGATAGAGCACCAGCGCTATCTCCTGTCGCTCAAGGATCTCTGTCAGTTAGATTATCTGAAGGACCTGGCTGATGCCGGAGCTTCTTCTTTCAAGATAGAGGGCAGACTCAAGGATATCACCTATGTGAAAAACGTGGTGGCTGCCTATAACAAGAAATTGGATGAAATCGTAGCCAAATATCCACGCGAATACCGACGTGCTTCGCGAGGACATGTGGAATATAATTTTGTTCCGAATCTGAAGAAAACCTTCAACCGCGGTTTTACCAACTATTTCCTGCATGGCAGACAGCCCGATATTTCCTCCTTCGATACACCGAAGGCTATCGGTGAATATGTAGGTAAGGTGAAGGAAATACGTGGGAATGTATCATTCAATGTGGCTACTGTTGCAAGTTTTGCCAATGGCGACGGACTCTGTTTCATCAATGATGAGCGAGAGTTGGAGGGTTTCCGTGTCAACAAGGTAGAGGGCAACCGCCTTTTCCCTTTCCGTATGCCAGAAAACCTCAGACCGGGTATGGCTTTGTACCGCAACAACGACCAGGCTTTCGAACAGATTCTGGCACGTAAGACAGCCGAACGCCGTATTCCGCTCTTTATCGAACTCCAGCCTGTGTTGGAAAAGGACGAGGATAATGGTGAAGTAGTAGATGGATTCCTTGCCACTGCCAATATCTTCAAGAGTGTAGAACAGGGCTTGTACTACAAGGCTGCAGAGGTCTTCACACCTATGCAACTGCAGTGCGCCAAACGCTCTCAGCATGATAATATGATTGCGCAGATGAGCAAGTTCGGTGAATCTAAATATGAATGTATGCATGTGGTACTCAAGAATGATATTGATGCTGCGTTCATCCCTAACAGTGTGCTTTCCAATGTCCGTAGGGAATTGATTCAAAAACTTGATCAGAGAATAACAGATGAACTCAACCGTTCGCTGATTTCTGGTATGGACAGAAATTTCTTTGCCAATCCTTACAGATTGGATCAGCCGGGAGAACGTGAAGCTAAGAGTCAGAAGGAATTAACCTGGCAACCGGAATATGGCAAATGGCGATATACCTATAATATTGCCAATGATGCTGCGGTTGATTTCTACAAGATGCATGGACTTGAGAATATCCAACCTGCATTCGAACTGGGTGCTAACAAACGCAAGGATGAATCACTCATTATGCAGTGTCGCCATTGCATCCGCTATTCCTTAGGATATTGCGTGAAGCGTGGGGGAAAGAAACCAACATGGAAAGAACCGCTTTCGCTGGTATTAGGCGATGGCAGAAGATTCCGGCTGGAGTTTGTCTGCAAGGAATGTCAGATGAATGTCTATGCTGAGTCAAACTGATCATCGTGAGCAGGTTCTATTCAGAAGAATCATATAATAAAATACAGATGAAGTTAAAGTTATCAGATATGAGAAAAGGCTGTCAGTATGTCCTCAAGGGCATACTGATGGTCTTTGTGCTTTTCTTTGTAACCAGTTGTTATCACCGTCACATTACGAAGGGACAGCATGCAGCACTGGTGGAATACAGTGATCGCCAGCGCGATTCGATTTCTTTTTCTTCTACGCATCATTATACCTATCGCTACAATTTCGTGGTGGCAGCAGATTCTCTGATGCTTATCAAGCAGCAGCCGGAGGAATACGTCAACCATCTTTCCATCGATTCTTTCGCAGTCATGAAGCACTGTCTTCTGGTTGTTTCTGATATCAGGATGATTCCGCAGGATCGTGTGGATTCAGTTTGGATCCAGTTGGCAACAGAGGATAATGTATTCGGTTGGATACATGAGTCTAATATGCTTTCTAAGGTAGTGCCTGATGATCCCATTTCCCAGTTTATCATGGTGTTCAGCAATACCCACCTGCTCATCTTCCTGATAGTCTTTGTGCTGATAGGAGTGAGTTATCTGGTGAAGAAGATCTTTACGCGAAATGCGCCTATCGTGCATTTCAATGATATCGACTCACCTTATCCAACAGCCCTTGTGCTGATGGTATCGCTGTCTGCTGCATTCTATGCCACGATTCAGACCTACATGCCTGAGGTATGGCGTCATTTCTATTTCCACCCTACGCTCAATCCTTTTGCAGTGCCTAAGGTATTGGGCTTCTTCTTAGCATCCGTATGGGCGATACTCATACTTGCCATTGCCTGTGTGGATGAAGTAAAAAACCGTCTTACTTTGGGTGAAGGAATACTTTATTTGGGTGGTCTGATGGGTATGTGCGCCTTAGATTATATCATATTCAGTATCAGTACGTTATATACTGTTGGTTATATTATTTTAGTAGCGTATATCTGGTATGCCATCCGGGCTTATCTCAAGCGAAATTCCTGATATGCTCTCATTTCCTTATATGCCGGATTCGTTCAGTTTTCCAGCTTTACCAGGTTCTGTCTGATTTCTATCTGATTTTTTGATTTTCACTGATTTCCTAATTTATAAGGATAATCCTTTCGGGATAATCTTTGTACCTTTGCAGCCGAAAAAATCAGTTGAATTATGTATTTTAAAATTTTGATAGCCGCATCTTTAGCTGCAAATTTTCTGCCAGTAAATGCAGAAAATGAATATCTGGCTAAAGCGGAAAGTATGCATCCAGCCAGTGCCGTTAATGGTAATTCGGTCAGTAGAGAGAGCGTTTTTGCTGATAGCAGCAAGGTATTTGATATTGATGAGATTGTAGTCGTTTCCCAACCCAAGGAAACCCGTCGCCTCCGTCAGCAGGCATTGAGCAGCAGTTCTCTCAGCAGTTTTCAGATGCATAAACTCGGTGTTCATGATTTGCGTGAACTCTCTCAGTATATTCCTAATTTTGTAATGCCTAATTACGGCAGCCGCTTGTCGTCTTCCGTCTATGTGCGTGGCATCGGCAGTCGTGTCAACAGTCCTTCTGTGGGCATCTATATGGATGATATCCCGGTGATGAGCAAGTCTGCCTTCAATCTCCACAATTACCAACAGAGTCGTGTGGATGTGCTCCGTGGACCGCAGGGCACTCTTTATGGACAGAATACAGAGGGCGGACTCGTGAGAATGTATTCCCGCAATCCTTTTAACTATCAGGGTACGGATGTGAAATTGGGCTATGGCGGTCGCAGCTATCGCAATTTTGAGGTAGCGCATTATAATAAGGTGAATGAGAAGACAGCCTTCTCTTTGGCTGGTTTTTATGATGGACAGAACGGTTTCTTCCGCAATTCCTTTACTGGGGAAAGGGCTGACAAGATGAATGAGGCGGGCGGAAAACTGCTTGTAAAAACTCGTCTGAATGCCGGTTGGGATGTTGATGTTCTCGCCAATTATCAGTATGTAGATCAGAATGGATTTCCTTATGGTCGTCTGGATCTTGCAACAGGCAATACCGACCGTCCAGCCTCCACCTTTGCAGGCATCTATCGCCGCAACAATCTGATTTCCGGTTTGCGACTCACCCGTCAGGGAAATCTTTTCGATTTCACTTCCGTTTCGAGTTATCAGTATGTGAAAGACCATATGTTGATGGATCAGGATTATCTTCCGGCTGACTATATGCGCATCCTTCAGCAGCAGTTGCAGAATTCCTTTACCCAGGAGTTTACCTTCAAGGGCAAGCAGGCTGTGGGCGGATTCTGGCATTGGACATTAGGTGCTTTCTTCTCCCAACAGTGGTTGAAGACCAACGGACCAGTATTCTTTGATGAAGCGATGACGGCGCCTATCGGCAATGCCATCCAGCGCCAGATGTATGATGCGATGGTGAAGGCGATGGCAGACAGGATGATAGCACAGGGAATGCCTGCAGCTGCAGCCCAGGCTGCCGCTCAGCGAGCTATAGAACAAGCTGGTGGAGTAGGTATGGAGGTTTCCATGGGTGCGCCAGGATTGTATCATACGCCTCAGTCCAATCTCGGTTTCTATCACGAGAGCCTTTTCGATTTATCTTCTTCGCTTTCCCTTACCTTGGGTTTGCGATATGATTATATGCTTACCTCCATTCATTACGAGAGTTCTGCCTATATGGCTATGAAGGCGAATGTGATGGGCAGGGAGGCAACTTATACTTTGCGCAGTATGCTCGATGGTCGCACGCACGATCATTTCGAAGAGCTGTTGCCTAAGTTGGGACTCACTTGGCGATTGGATTCCCATGGCAGTAATGTGTATGCTGTAGTCAGCAAGGGTTATCGTGCCGGTGGTTATAACATCCAGATGTTCAGCGATATTCTTCAGACAGAATTGAATGCCAACCGTCAGGCTGCGATGCGTGGTGATTATGATGTTCCTCATTCAGCTGAGGATTATGAGAAGGTGAATAAGACGATCTCTTATGAACCGGAAGTGAGCTGGAACTACGAGTTGGGAACCCATCTCAATCTCTTTGAGAATGCGCTTCATCTGGATCTCAGTGCTTTCTATATGCAGGTAAAGAACCAACAGTTGTCTGTGATGGCAGGTAATTACGGTTTTGGCCGAATGATGGTCAATGCAGGCAAGAGTCACAGTTGCGGTATTGAGGCTGCGCTCAGAGGTCAGCTCTTCAATGGTCATTTCGACTGGATGGTGAACTATGGTTATACCCGTGCCGTATTTGATGAGTACCGGAGTGGGGAAGGAGCCGAGGCAGAGGATTTCAAGGACAAGTTTGTACCTTATGTTCCGCAGCATACGCTTTCTGCTACAGCAGATTATCGCATTGATACAGATTGCCGTTTCCTCCGTTCGCTTACTTTAGGAGCCAATGTCAATGCACAGGGCAAGACCTATTGGGATCAGGCCAACAGTTACAGTCAGAATTTGTATGCAGTCTTAGGCGCTCATCTGGATGCCGATTTAGGCAAGGTCCTTATCAGTTTCTGGGCTCGTAATCTGACGAATACCCATTACAATACCTTCGCGGTAGATAATGCCGCCACAGGCAACAAGGAATACTTCGCCCAGCGTGGCAATCCTTTCCAGTGTGGCGTTGATCTCCGCTTCCACTTCTAATATTCCGTAAAAGGCGGGATTAAATAAAAACCACCACATGCCAATAAATAAGCATGTGGTGGTTTTTATTTTGTTTATGTATGATTTTGGAAATACTTACACCTTTGCGATTTTCCAGTCGAGCAAGCCCTTTCCTTCATCGTCCAGTTCTATTCCCAAACCAATCACCTCTCGTGAATCAGCCTTGAAAGGCTCCAAGTATTGACGTTCGATGATCTGTCGGACTGCAGCTTCCTTTCCGCCATTGTTTCTTAATTTCAATTCTATCACATAGATGTATTGTGAGGTAGAGGTAATGAGGTCAATCCTGCCCGTAGAAAGCATGTGCTCTATCTCTACCTTCATGCCTATGGCGTTGAGAATAGTGCTGATAATCAGGCGATAACGTTCTTCCATATCCATAGAAGCCATTTTCTTGTTACTATAAGGAACATCAGCAATCAGCGCCTTCAGCGATTTCATGGCTTCGGATACCTGCCCTGTACCTAATTGCATATAGAGGTTTGCTTGCATTGACTGGATTTCACTCTCTTCTCTCATGGTCAGAGAAGGTAGTACTGTCTCATATAGTGCCTGTCTTACTTCCTTGTTAGGGAAGCCCAAAACATATCCGAATTCGTCGCTGTCCTTGATTGTGAGATACCCCGACTGATAGAGGAATAAGGAAACTCCACCCCCTGTAACATCAGATGTCTCCAAAACATTGCGGAGAATGCGGCAATTCTCAAAATCACCCAAGTGTAATTCTGCATTGGTTATAAACTTTGGCAATCTGGAAGTGGCACCTGAAGCAGCCCAGAAATTTGCAAGTTTGGATTGTGACAAGGCATTGACAAGACTGAAAGGATTATAGATGTCAACCATATTGTCTTCGCTGAAGTGATAACCATCATAATATTCCTTCAGTTTGTCGTGAGTTTGCTGCAAAGTCCAATTGTTCATTTCTGCCATTTTCTCCAACTCTGGCTGGAAATTCTCGCTGATTTCTTCTTCTGTAATACCGCAGAGTGGTGCATATTGTGGAAGGAAACTGATATTGGTCAGATTGTTGAGCGCAGAGAAGAGTGAAATCTGCGTAAACTTGGTGATTCCTGTAATGAATACGAATCGTTCGAACTCATCATCAGCTTTCAGTATGGCAAACACATTGCGATATATATCTGTGCATGCTTCGTGCTCAGGAGTTTTCCAGGAGTGCTGGAGTGGGGAGTCATACTCATCTATGAGGACTACCACCTTCATGCCTGTCTGCTGATAGGCAGTGGTGATAATGGCATTAAAACGGTCTGCAAGTTGGGCTGTAGGATCCGGAGTGATATTGTATTTCTGCTCATACGATTTAAAGCAGATATTGAGATACGACTGGATTCCTTGGGCACTGGCACCGCCACGGCTCATGTCAAGTCTGATAACAGGATACTGATTCCATTCCTCTTCCATCTCCATGATTTTGAGACCTTCGAAGAGATCCTTTCGGCCTAAGAAATAGGATTCAAGGGTATCAACGAGCACAGACTTGCCGAATCGACGAGGACGACTGAGATAATTATACTGATCGCCGTTGTTCGCCAATTCCCAAACAATATCCGTCTTGTCAACATAGAGGTATCCTTCTTCTCTGATTTTTCTGAAAGACTGAACGCCTACCGGCAGTTTCCTACGTTTGATTTTTGCCATATTCTTATCCTCCAACTTATTTTACTGCAAATATACGAAAAGTTTCACTTATACGTGATAAAACCTGCCTTTTTTTTGATTTTTATAACTTATAAATGAAAAAATCAGTGCTACTACTGAGAGTAACACCGATTTTCTATTTTGTTTATTGAACGGCAACTTTCTTTATGCTGCCATCGCTATATACCACGATATTCACGCCCTTGGTAGGAGAGGTTACTCGCTGTCCGTTGAGAGAATAGCGGGAGATTTCCTTCACATCGCTGCGGTTTGTCACCTTGTCAATACCTGTCGCATCATACTCAATGATGTTTCCAAAGTCTTTCCAGATGTCAGCATTTGTCAAATATCTTTAAAGAGGGAGAACTTGATGAAAAAGTGGTTGTTCGGAAATTCCGACAGACCACTCAGCATGGTGCTATGGCAGGAAAAACCCAAAGCAAAGAAGTGAAGTTCTATAACCTTGATGTTATCATATCTGTGGGCTATCGTGTAAAATCTATTCAAGGCACTCGTTTCCGTCAATGGGCTACAGAGCGACTGAATGAGTACATCGTAAAAGGGTTTACGATGGACGATGAACGACTCAAAAATCTTGGTGGTGGCAACTATTGGAAAGAGTTGCTCGACCGTACTCGTGATTGTCATGAAAAGATTAACAAGAAAAAAGAAAATCTTGCAAGAGAAATAGGCACGCATATTGAAAAGAATGCGTGCCTATTTTCGTAAACCAATCCATTTTATATTCCAAATCTCGAAGTATCCACTTCATCATGCTGTTTAGCCTTGTATCCTCCGAAACGATAAGTGAAGGATACTTCAGGGCACCTGATGTTGAGATATCGATGACTCCTTGTATTGCTCGGGTACGGGTGCGGTGTTGATTGAACATCGTACACGACCTAATTTATTGTGTAATAATTAGTTAAGTGCTGCTTAGTGAGGTGTGCGGTAAAATCCAAACTATGTTTCTACAACCTTGTAGTTGGAGAATCTTAATCCCGATTATTGTTTACCGGAAGCTGCTTTCCATTCATCATAGATATGGCTAAAGATAGCTACGCCATCATTCAGTTGCTTCCTAGCTAAAGACTTATCTTTGTTCCACCATTCAAGAATGTAATTCTTTAGTCCCTCATATTCCTTTTGATCCTTGAATTGTCGATCCAGGCTTCCCATTTTGCCAAGCGTTGCATTGTAAAGAATAAATGCCCTTTTCTGTCCATTAGGTTTCAGTGCATACCAAGTAGCCCAAGAGTTTCCTGTGTTTATGCCATTGCCAGGCAGAAATACGTGAACTTGATAGACAGATGCATTCTTGCCGCGGTAAAGGAGTTCCATAAGGCGATCCTCTTTTACAGCCCTAATCGAATTACGTGCTATTGTTTGGCAATGTTCCCACACTTCGCCTTCAGGGTGTTCCTCTGTGAGTGCAAGCCATTCCATCTTGGTTACTTTCTCAGCATCGTACTTCTTGGCTTTTTTGCCATCTGGATTCTCGGCAAGTCTTACTTGATATTCTAACGCCCACCCCATGTACTTCTTAGGAATGTAGCCCTCTATCTGTTTGCCATCCATCATAGTGAGGCGAACATGACGCATTTCTGGGTCGTCATTCTTGCGAGCGTGTGCAGCTATCGCTATCACCATTACTGCTATGAGCAGCCAAAACTTCATTGCTTTCATAATGATTCCTTTTAGTTGTTATTTATTGTTTGTCATCTAATACTTCTATCACTCGTTGTATCATAGAACTTCGGTTGTGTTCACCTAGTCCAATGAGTTTCTTTTCCCATTCCTGCGAAAGTCCTACACAGTGGCAAAGTTCTCGGATAAAGGATTTGTCGCATTTCTTATAGGTATCTCCCAGACATATAAGCTTGCCATCAGTCTGTCTGACATAGAAGTCGCAAGCCGTCTTGCTTGGGATGAAAAACATTGCTGCTGCTGTGTTACATTGCCTAGCTTTCATTCCTCCCATGTCCGTCACGGAATAACCTTGGGAGGCATAAATATAGACTTGCAATCGTGGGTGGTTGATATATAGCCAGCTCCATCCCACATTTTCCAAAGGAACAAGTGTGCGTACGTTTTGCTTGGAGGTTGCATTCCACACTACTACAGAATCAATGTTGGCGAAAGGTATCACATCGCTAGTGCATTGGCGAGAAAAGAAGTTTCTATAAACTTGAACGTCCTTTTTCTTGCGTGGCAAGTCTATTCGGTCATTACTTTCATAGAGTTGCTGGATACCATTCTTTAGGTACACTCGTCCCTCGCATGATTGAGCTTGCATGCTAACAGTTCCCATATAAGCAAGCAAAATGCTAATGATGAGATATATTCGCCCCAAATTTACCTCCTCATGCACGGCATTTTTGATCTCTCGGATGGTCTTGCCATAGGAAAGACGCCAACCTTCTATTTCTTCAAATTTGCACATAAGCGATTCCTCTTGATAATTTTTGCAAATATACGAGGAAACTTTCTGATTACCAAATGAATTAACCATTTTTTTTTAAAAAAAGAACGCCTAAAAGGCAAAAAATAGCAAAATAGAGCATTTGTTTTGAGTTTCAAGTGGTTGTGGCAGTCGTTGGCTTTAGTTGGCAGTGACAAGGAAATGAGAAAAAAGCAGATTAGAGAAGTAGAAACGCTTTCAAATCATTACCTCTCAGAAACGCCCTAATAAGCATTTTTAACGGTGGCGGTTCATATTGTAACGTTAAAATAATGCAAGAAGTTTGGCGGTGTGAGGGGAAAAATGTATTTTTGTAACATAATTCTGTTAAACGTTTAAAAGAGAAGATTATGAAAGCAAGAACGATAGGATTAAAAGAACCACAGTTAGTGGTTTCAATATCTGATCCATCTTTGGTCAATAAACTTAAAAGTGCCATTCAAATGCTCAATGGAGTAAGTTCTATTTCGGTTTTAAAACCTAAGAAAACAGAATTGGAACTTGCTGAAGAGGATGTTGCTAAAGGTAGAGTTACACAATGGAACTCTGTTGATGAAATGTTTGACACTATTCTTGGTAAGTGATGTATAAATTAGGAACAACTAAAAGATTCGACAAAGCGTTGAAACTTTGTAGGAAGCGTGGCTATCCAATAGGGAAATTACAGAAAGCGATTTCCCTATTGGTAGAAAATGGTATGTTACCTTCAGAATACAAACCACATATACTTCATGGTAATCATGAAGGTGAGTGGGAAGCTCATATTGAATCAGATTGGCTTTTGATATGGGAACAGAATGATACAGAATTGACACTGTTGATGTTAACTACTGGTACTCATTCTGATTTGTTTGGCAAAAAGAAAAGATAAAATCCCATCCGTAAGCTGATGGACTTACGGATGGGGTGCTGAGAAGTTACTACAAAATGTCAAAGAACGAATGTATGTTAAACTTTTAAATGAAACCACTTTTTAAAGTGGACTCTAAATTGGAAAAAATAAAAGAGGAAGAAGCGTAGATATGATGAATGACAAAAAGTAATTGATGTATGGATAAAGATACAGTAGATTTCGCAACGTATTGTATTGGTAACTTGTCTCGTCGATTAGGACTGAATGCTAGGGATGTATACGAAAGATTGAAGACATCTGGTATACTGAATGGGTATATTGTATCAAGTTATGATGTGCTCCATACTTTTGGTAAGGAATATTTGATGGAAGACCTCACTGATTATATGAGGGAGAAAGGAGTGTTGAATTAATATGAGAGTTTATCATTCTTCATCTGTTAGAGTGGAGCATCCATTTTATATTCCAAATCTCGAAGTATCCACTTCTTCATGCAGTTAAGCCTTGTATCCTCCGAAACGATAAGTGAGGGATAGCTACGCCATCATTCAGTTGCTTCCTTGCTAAAGACTTGTCTTTGTTCCACCATTCAAGAATGTAATGAGCAAAAAAAATCAGTGCTACTACTAAGAGTAACACTGATTTTCTATTTTGATTATTGAACGACAACTTTCTTGATGCTGCCATCGCTATATACCACGATATTCACGCCCTTGGTAGGAGAGGTTACTC